>SAMEA104315439__coassemble_427_pt1 | contig 17453 bp, 17 predicted proteins | sample SAMEA104315439__metabat2_high_PE_013 | metagenome-assembled genome bin SAMEA104315439 (sample SAMEA104315439) | gut metagenome | biome: Monkey gut; feature: monkey-associated habitat; material: faeces | place: China | collected 2013 | reverse complement strand
TAGTCGGTACGGTCGGCCACGCCCCACAGCTCGCCCCAGCCGAAGGGGAACAGGAACTCGAAGTCCGTGGTGGCCTTGGAATAGAAACACAGCTCCTCGGGATCATGGTCACGGAGACGCAGGTTCTCATCCTTCAGACCGATGGACAGCAACCAGTTGTGGCAGAAGGTACGCCAGTAGTCGAACCACTCCAGATCGGTGCCGGGCTTGCAGAAGAACTCCAGCTCCATCTGCTCGAACTCACGGACACGGAAAATGAAGTTGCCCGGGGTGATCTCGTTACGGAAGGACTTGCCGATCTGACCGATGCCGAAGGGCAGCTTCTTCCGGGTGGTACGCTGGACGTTGTTGAAGTTCACGAAGATGCCCTGAGCGGTCTCTGGGCGGAGGTAGACGGTATTCTTGGCATCCTCGGTCACGCCCTGGAAGGTCTTGAACATCAGGTTGAACTGACGAATATCGGTAAAGTTGTGCTTACCGCAAGTGGGGCAGGGAATGTTGTGTTCTTCAATGAAGTCCTTCATTTCCGCCTGAGAGAAGGCGTCTACCGCCTTGGGCAGCTCAAAGCCTGTCTCAGCGCACCAGTCCTCAATGAGCTTGTCGGCCCGGAAGCGCTCGTGGCACTCGCGGCAGTCCATGAGGGGATCAGAGAAGCCGCTCAAATGGCCGCTGGCCACCCAGGTCTGGGGATTCATCAGGATGGCGGCGTCCAGGCCCACGTTGTAGGGGTTCTCCTGGACGAACTTCTTCCACCAGGCGTTCTTGATATTCTTCTTCAGCTCCGCACCAAGAGGGCCGTAGTCCCAGGTGTTGGCAAGGCCGCCGTAGATCTCGCTGCCGGGGAACACGAAGCCCCGGTTTTTGCACAGGGCAACGATTTTGTCCATGGTCTTTTCAGTGTTTTTCATGGTTTCCTCTCCTTTTTGTTTGGTGGCTCAGAGCGATTTCAAAATTGCGGTACACAATTTTGACACCAGACGCTCCCGATTGCCGTGCTTGCGGCGTGGGGCGCGGCTCAACTCATGCGTTTTTGCGCAGCAAAAAACGCCCTGAGCCTATTTTAGTAGGCTCAGGGCGAACATAATGTCCGTGGTTCCACCTGAATTCCCCGTTGGAGGCGGGGCACTTCGTTCCCGGTAACGGCGGGGTCCGGCGAAGCATTTCCGCTCCGCGGCTCCAGGGCGCCATCCGATGCGTTCCGGAGGAGCTTACACCAACCGCTCCTTCTCTGAAACCGGATCCAGCAGGACTTCCCTGTCACAGCCTTTCACCCGGTCACTGTATCACGGTTTTTGAACATTGTCAAGGCAAACAGCGGAAAATAGCTGTTTTTTCATTGAGTTTCCGAAAAAAGTCACAGACTTTTTCACAATGTTGAAAGAGATCGGGAAAAATAGAACAACGCTCCGCCTTTTCAGGCGGAGCGTTGGTTCGGTTACTTTTTCTCCCGATCGTAGGCCACGATGACCCGGCGGTTGGGATCCACACCCGTGGAATAGGTGGTGACTCCGGGAACCTCCTGCAAAGCCGTGTGGATCACATGGCGCTCGTAGGCGTTCATAGGCTCCAGGGTGACGCTGCGGCGGTACTTGACCACCTTGCCTGCCACCTTGTTGGCCAGACGCTCCAGACTCTGTTCCCGCTTGGCCCGGTAATTCTCGGCGTCCAACTGGACACGGACACGGCTGCCAGTGCGGTTGACGGAGTAGCTGGTGAGCTGCTGAATGGCGTCCAGAGTCTCGCCCCGGCGACCGATGATGGCGCCAAGGCCCTGACCTTCCAGAAACACCTTGTAGCGGCCCTTTTCAGGGAGATACACCTTGACCTCTGCCTGGACCTCCATCTGCTGAAGGAGGCCGGAGAGGAACTTGCGGATCTCCTGAGCCCGCTCGTCGTTCACTTCCTCGCCCAGATCCTCCGGGACCTTGACGGTCTGTGCTTCCTCGGTCTTGGGAGCAAGCTCCTTCTTGACCGGATTTTCCCGGCGCTGAGGCTTTTCGGCGGGCTTCTTTTCTGCCCGGGGCTTCTCGGCTTTGGGCTTGTCCTCCCGGACCTTTTCCGCCTTGGGCTGGGCGGGAGCGGCAGGCTCGTCGTCCTCACCGTAGCTGACCCGGACCTTGGCAGGGCAGCTTCCCAGACCCAGGAAACCGGCCTTTGCCCGCTCCAGAATCTCTACGGATACATCGTCCCGGTCCAGCTTCAGCTGCTCCAGGGCGCGGTTAATGGCTTCTTCTTCCGTTTTGCCCGTTACATCAATAAACTGTCTCATAACGGCTCCTCATTATGTTTCGTCATAGCGGTCCGCCTTGTAAGCACGGCCACGGGCATAGGGGCGGTCACCCACCCGGCCAGCCTCGGTGGTGCTGGTAGCGGCCTTGGCAGCTTTGACAGCCTTGGCAGCCTGAGCAGCTTGCTGCTTTTCACGCAGAGTCTGCTTCTTCTGCTCCTCCTGCTGTCTCTGCCGCTCCTGGATGCGAGCCTCTTCCATACGCTTCTGGCGGTCAGCCTGACGAGCCTGGAAACGGGCTTCCTCTTCCGCCTCCATCTTAGCAGACAGGGTCTTGTTGAGGATAGCCTCCTGGATCAGGGAGAACACACTCTGGGCGATCCAGTACACGCCCAATGCGGCAGGCATGATGAAGGCGATGTAGACGCTGAACAGAGGCATCATATACATCATGGACTTCATGGATGCACCGCCGGCGGCGTCCGCCTGAGGCTGGGTCTTCATGGTGAGCTTGCTGAACACAAACTGAGAAAGACCGGCCAGAATGGGGATCAGGATCACGCCGATCACGGCCCAGGTGAAGGTGAAGCTCTTGACATACTCCCAGGGAGTAGCGGTCAGGTCCAGACCCAGGAACTTATAGTTCACGTTGAACCAGCCATCCGGCGTGGAAAGGCCCATTTCCTGCACGGCTTTGACCAGGTTGATCTGGCCGTAGGCGGCCATCTGATAGAGACCGTCCTTCAGGGCCGGAGCGCCGGTTACCTTATCCATCATAACGATGTTCGTCAGGTCAACGCCGGCATCTGCAACGGACTGCACTACGGTCTGCAGCACATCCTTGGAGAGCATCATGAAGTGGGTGATGGGCTGACGGATGATGGAGTACAGCGCCATCAGAATCGGCAGGGGGAGAAAGCTCCAGAGGCATCCGCTCATGGGATTGACGCCTTCCTCTTCGTAGAGCTTCTGCATTTCCTCCTGAAGCTTGGCCTGGTTTTTGGCATAGCGCTTCTGTAAATCCTGCATCTGACCGCTGACGCGGCTCATGCGCATCATGCTCTTCTTGGACTTCATCTGGAAAGGCAGCATAATGAGCTTGATGACCAGAGTAAACAGGATCAGAGCCACACCGTAGGAGTTCGTCAGGTCATAGAACAGACGGACCAGCCAGGCAAAGGGTACGCAAATGTAGTAGCCAATGGTGGACATTCTTGTCTTTCCTCCGATATTCTTTTGAATCAGGGAACGGGGTCGTAACCGCCTTTGTGGAAGGGATTACAGCGCAGGATCCGGCGGAAAGCCATCCAGCCGCCCTTCAGGGCGCCGTATTTTTCAATGGCTTCCAGCGCGTATTGAGAACAGGTAGGGGTATAGCGGCAGCAGGGCGGCCGAAACGGAGAAATGGCCCGGCGGTAGAACCGCACCAAAGCCAAAAGAACCCGCTTCATACAGGCTCCTTCATCAGATCTACCTTCCGGCACAGACGACGAAACTGCTTTTGCAGCTCCGGCCAAGGGGCCGTGGCAGTTCTGCTCCGGGCAACCAGGATAATATCATATCCCGTTTTCAGCTGGGGCTTTTCCAGACGGTAGACCTCCCGGAGGCGGCGGCGGCAGCGGTTGCGCACCACGGCATGTCCCAGCTTTGTAGAGGACACCAGCCCCAGACGGTTCCGGCCCAGACGGTTTTTCCGGCAGTACAGCACCATGACGGGACTGACGGCCGAAACGCCCTTCTGATAGGTTCTCCGGAATTCATAATTTTCTTTCAGCGTGACCGCTGCTTTCATGACTTGTTCCCTGTCCTTTCACCCTGAACAAAGTTTCCCTGGATACAATTCCAGGGACGGAGGACGCTTGCAGTCCCACCGTCCCTAAAGGACATTGTTCAGGTGTCTCCCGCGCATGAGTCCTTCTTAGTAGCTCAGGCGGGCACGGCCCTTGGCGCGGCGGCGAGCCAGGACCTTGCGGCCGTTGGCGGTAGCCATTCTCTTGCGGAAGCCATGGACCTTCTGGCCGTGGAGCTTCTTGGGCTGATAGGTACGTTTCGTTGCCATGTTGAGACACCTCCTGTCAGATTTCCGTCCGCCTTGCGGCGGCATTTACTCGACACCACCGGAGACCGGCGGCGCAGTAAGCATATCAGTGCGTACTTATGACGCACGGTTTAGTATACATACTTTTTCAAATTCTGTCAAGAAAAAGTTGCAGATTCCGTGAAAAACATCCGGTTTTTTCTGTTTCCTGTACATTTTGGCAGATATGGTGCTTTTTTTGTCGGAGATCACCACATTTTGTTTCCCAACATCCCTCAAATTTTTGAACTTTATTATTTAGTATATGTGTAATTTCTGTTGCCTGAACGTTCTGTTTTTGATATAATGTAATTCGGTATGATTTTGTCTTTTATAACAAGAGAGGTGTTCTGATTTGAATTCTGTCGCTGATGTGTGGACCAACGTCCTCCAGCAGCTCAAGAAGGATCTCTCGGAGACGACCATCACCACCTGGTTCGATGAACTGACGGCGGTGGACATCCGGGAAAATACCTTCTATCTGCACTGTCCCAACGACTTTAAAAAACGATACATCGAATCCCTGTTTATCAAAAACATCAAAGCCGCCCTTCAGGATCTCTTCTCCATGGAGTTTGAAGTGAAGATCCTGGACGAAGCGGGACTTCTGGAATTTCAGGGCGGTGCGCCCAAGAAAAACAGCGATCGCTTCACCTACGAGGATTTCACGTTTGAGACCTTCGTGGTAGGTCCCAGCAATAAGCTGGCCTACGCCGCTTCTATGGCGGTGGCGGAGCATCCCGCCCAGAACTACAACCCCTTGCTGATCTACGGCGATTCCGGTCTGGGCAAGACCCACTTGCTGTACGCCATCGCCAACGTGATCCGGCAGAATGATCCGGCTGCCAAAATCGTCTATATCAAGGGCGATGACTTCATCAATGAGTTCATTGAGCTGATCCGGGCAGGCCGCGGCAGCGACTTTCGGGCCAAGTACCGGGAGGCAGACCTTCTGCTGGTGGACGACGTGCAGTTCGTGGCCGGCAAGGAACAGGTCCAGAATGAATTCTTCCATACCTTCAATAACCTGTACGAATCCGGTAAGCAGATCGTTCTGACCTCGGACCGTCCCCCCTCTGAGATGACGCTGCTGGATGACCGGCTGCGGACCCGGTTTGAATGGGGCCTGCTGGCGGACGTGACGCCGCCGGACTTTGAGACCCGTCTTGCCATCGTAAAAAATAAGGCGGCGGCGCTGGGTATGGAGCTTCCCGATAAGATCGCCAGCTACATTGCTGAAAATGTCACGGCCAACGTCCGACAGCTGGAGGGCACCGTCAATAAAATTCTGGCTTACAAGGATCTGCTGGGCAGCGAGGCCGACGAAGCCACGGTCACCCGTGCCATGCAGGACATTCTGAAAAAGAGCAACGAGTATATTCCCACGCCGGACAACATCCTGGACTACATCAGCAAGTATTACGGGATCGAAAAAGAGATCATCTGCGGTCAGCAGCGGGTCAAGGACGCCGTGGCTGCCCGCCAGATCGCCATGTACCTCATTCGCGGCATGACCAATCTGCCTGTGGTGGAGATCGGCAAGGTCTTTGACAACCGGGATCACTCTACGGTGCTCTACTCTCTCAAGCAGGTAGAAAAGCAGATGAAAAAAGACCCCGCTTTCGCCGAGACGGTGAAGGAGATCAAGACCAATATCAACAACCGCCATTGACCGTATTTTTTCCACATTTGCAAGGGAAAAAGAAAAACTGTAATGTGGAAAAAGAAAGTCCGTGTAAAACCAATTTTTTTCCACATCTTTTTTCCACAAGGGCGTGGAGGCTGTAAACATTGGGGCTTCAAGGGTTTTTCCACTTTTCCACATTTTTTTGCACTACTGTTACTTTCTTCTAAAAAATTTATTTTTTCTTTTTAAAAAGCGCTTTTATCCCTATTTGATACAGAAAGGAAGCGGCTCTCATGATTAAATTTTCCTGTGAAAAAGTTTTCCTCCAAAACGCGATTGCCGTCACCAGCCGGGCCGTTGCCCAGAAGAGCTCCATTCCGGCGCTGGAAGGTCTGTTGATCCACGCGGACCAGCAGTTGACCATCTCCGGCTACAACATGCAGACCGGTATTCGCACCAACGTTTTCGCCAACGTTGTGGAAGGCGGCGACATCGTGCTGAATGCCCGGCTGTTTGGTGACATCATCCGCCGGATGCCCGATGATATGATCACCTTTACCGCTGATGAAAAAATGATGGTCCATGTCTCCTGCGGCGATGCGGATTTTGACATTCTGGGCCTGTCCGCCGCGGATTACCCGGATCTGCCGGAGGTTGAGGATGAATATGCCGTTTCCATGCAGCAGAAGGTGCTGCGGAGCATGATCGAGGAGGTGGCCTTTGCCGTCTCTACCAATGAAAGCCGCCCGGTCCATACCGGCGCTCTCTTTGAGATCGCGGATATGAGCCTCAGCATGGTGGCCGTGGACGGCTTCCGTCTGGCTTTCCGCCGGGAGAAGCTGGAAAAGCTGGAGGGCGGCGCGTTCTCCTTCGTCTGTCCCGGCTCCGCCCTCAGTGAGGTAAAGAGCATTTGCGGCGATACGGAGGATCTGGTGACGGTGACGCTGGGCAAGCGGCATATCCTATTTGAAATTGGTGATACCCAGCTGATCTGCCGCCGTCTGGAGGGCGAGTTCCTGGATTATAAGAACGCCATCCCCCGGAAGAATCCCATTCAGATCGTGGCGGAGACCAAGGCCCTCATCGAGAGCATCGACCGCGTGTCCGTGGTGATCTCCGACAAGCTGAAAAGCCCGGTGCGCTGCCTGTTTGACCACGATAAGGTGATGCTGTCCGCCAAGACCGGCAACGGTGAGGCCAAGGATGTGTGCCGTGTCAGCGGCGACGGCGACAAGCTGGAGATCGGCTTCAATAACCGGTATCTGATGGAGGCGCTGCGGTACGCTCCGGCGGACAAGGTGAAGATTGAGCTGAACACAGGGGTCTCCCCTGCCATTATCGTCCCCGTGGAGGGCGAGGAGAACTTCCTTTATATGGTATTGCCTGTACGGTTGAAGAGCGCGGAGTAAACAAATATGAGAACAATGACCATTACAACCGAATATATCAAGCTTCAGGACCTTTTGAAGCTGGCGAACGTGGTAGAGACCGGCGGCGAGGCCAAGGAGTGCGTCCAGAGCGGCGAAGTACAGGTCAACGGTGAAGTGTGCACCATGCGGGGCAAGAAGATCCGCCCCGGCGACGTGGTGACCTTCCGGGGACAGGAATACGCGGCGGCCTATGCGGATTGACGGGTTAAGCCTGGATTTTTTCCGTAACTACGTCCATTTAGACGCTGCTTTTGACCCGAATATCAATGTGATCTACGGCGACAACGCACAGGGAAAGACGAATCTGCTGGAGGCGGTGGCGTATCTCTCCGGCGTCAGCCACCGGGCCAGATATGACCGGGAACTGATCCAATTCGGCGTGGACCATGCCTTTTTGAAGGGAAATGTGTTTGCCAGAGAGAGGGACTTTCTGTTAGAGGCAGAGCTGCACCGGGGGGCGCGGCGGGTGCTGCGGTCCAACGGCGTCAAGCTGAAAAACGGCGGAGAGCTGTCCGGCATTTTTCAGAGCGTGCTGTTTTGCCCGGAGGACCTGTATCTGATCCGGGAAGGAGCCGCCGCCCGGCGGGGATTTCTGGATGACTGCATCTGCCAGCTTCGGCCCCGGTATGCCCTGGCGCTGGCGGAGTATAAGCGGCTTCATGAGCACAAGACCCGCATTTTGCGAGACAGCGAGGAAAAGCCCTCCCTGCTGGATGCGCTGGACGAGTTTTCCATGAGCATGGCCAAGGCGGGAGCGCTGCTGATCCATTACCGGGCACACTTTATCAAGCGGCTGTGTCAGGCAGCCCCGGCCATTCACGGGGATTTTTCCGGCGGCCGGGAACGGCTTACCTTACGTTATGAAACGGTGTCTACGGTGATGGACCCGGAGGCGGGACCGCAGGTGATCTTCCAGCAGCTTTTACAGCATCAGGAGGAGCACCGGGCGGCGGAGATCGCCAGCCGGCAATGTCTGTCCGGCCCTCATAAGGACGATTTACTGGTGGAGATCGACGGGCAGGCCGCGAAAAGCTATGCCTCGCAGGGACAGACCCGGACGGCGGCTCTCTCCTTGAAGCTGGCGGCCCGGGAGATCTTTCAGCAGGACACCGGGGAGTATCCGGTGCTGCTGCTGGACGATGTGCTTTCCGAGCTGGACCCCCGGCGGCAGGAGTTTGTACTGAACCGCATCCGGGGCGGGCAGGTATTCATCACCTGCTGCGAGGACGACCGGCTGCCGCAGCTGTTGGGAGGAAGGATCTTCCATGTCAAAAATGGCACTGTGCGGTGATGAATACCGCGACGGAGCGCAGCGAACGGAGCCGCGCGTCAGCGCGTTTTGAAATGCCGCGCCGTTACGCGGCGCATCACCTGCTGCGAGGACGACCGGCTGCCGCAATTGCTGGGGGGCAAGATTTTTCGCGTAAAGGACGGCACCATCCGGTCATGAAAATAAAATGGAGGAATCCATGAAAAAACAGATGAATGGGATCGCACTGCTCCTGCTTGGTATTTTGCTTGTGCTGGCAGGTGACCAATTGGATGTTCTCGGTATCACCGGGCTTGGCATTATTGCCGGGATTCTTGGGGCACTGTTTGTTTACTGGAACAGCGGAGAGACATGAATTTACAGACTTTATGATGGAAAGGGAATTTTTTATGGAACCCATCCAATACCTTTGGAAAGACCGGAAACGCCATCTGGGACTGCCACTGTCCTTTACCCGGTACAGTCTCAGTGAGGACCGCCTGTTCTGCGAAAAGGGCTTTCTGAACCTGAAATGCGATGAAGTGCTGCTCTACCGGGTCCGGGACTTGCAGCTGAATATGTCCCTGGGTCAGCGGATTTTGGGAGTCGGAACCGTGTGCGTCATTTCCTCGGATAAGAGCGTGCCCCATCTGGACCTTGTAAATGTAAAGCATCCCCGGGAGGTCAAGGAGCTGATCCATAAAAACGTGGAGGAGGCCAAGGACAAGCGGCGGATGCGTACCACGGAGATCATGGGCGGTCCGGAGGACGATGAATTTGCCCACGATTTTGATGACGAAACGGAGTGCGGCAGCCATTAAGTGCCGCGGGAGGCAATATGTTTCATGTTTTACTGGCACTTCCGGCCATTGCCGTGTTCGGCACGGTGGCCGGAACGGTTTTGACGGTTCTGGGCGGACTGCTGGGACTGGCATTTATCATTCAGCTGCTGTTCGGCTTCGTATTCCGGACAGTGAAGTGGCTTTTGTGGCTGCCCGGCGTACTGGGAATGGTGGTCCTGGCGGTCTTGGGCGCGGGATTGGGCACGATCCCCATTGTGCTGATGTTGGCCTTTGGCTGTGTGTACGGTGTGGTGCTGCTGGCGGGCAGGCTTGTGATCCACCTGCTGCGGTGGCTGTTTTCCCTGCTTTGACGAGGAAAGACCGATGTATTTGCATTTAGGACAAAATGAGATCGTACCGGACCATCGGATCATCGGTATTTTTGATCTGGATAAGTGCAGCTATGAAAAGCGCACCCGGGAGTACCTGACCCGGGCGGAAAAGGAGGGCGTGGTGCTGGATGTGTCCGGCGACCTGCCGAAGTCCTTTGTGGTGTGCGACCACCCTTATCACCCGCAGATCGTGTATCTGAGCCAGTTGAATACCTCCACCCTGAAAAACCGGGCGGAGAGTGAAAAGCTGGTACTGTGAGACAAATGGGGCGGGCCGGGAACGGCTTGCCGTTGAATAGAAGTAAGAATTTCTTCGGGGCAAGAAGAACCGAGCCGGAAATGGATCCGGCTTGATTCTTCTGGTCCCGCGATGAAAGGAGAACCTACATGGCAGAAAACGAGATCCTGCAATCCACGGCGGTGGATGCCGCCAATGATTACGACGCATCGGAGATCCAGGTTCTGGAAGGCTTGGAGGCTGTGCGGAAGCGGCCCGGTATGTATATCGGCTCCACCTCCTCCTCCGGCCTGCACCATCTGGTTTACGAGATCGTGGACAACGCCATCGACGAAGCGCTGGCGGGCTACTGCACGGAAATTTCCGTGACCATCAACGAGGGCAACACCATCACCGTGGTGGATAACGGCCGCGGTATCCCTGTGGACATTCAGGCCCAGACGGGAAAGCCTGCTCTGGAAGTGGTGTACACCGTGCTCCACGCCGGCGGCAAGTTCGGCGGCGGCGGATACAAGGTGTCCGGCGGTCTGCACGGCGTGGGCGCATCCGTGGTGAACGCATTGTCTGAGTGGCTGGTGGTCCAGGTCCATCGTGACGGCAAGATCCACGAGATGAAGTTCGCCCGGGGTCATGTGACGGAGCCGATGACGATCGTGGGCACCACGGACCACACCGGGACCACCGTGACCTTCAAGCCGGACCCGGAGATGTTTGAGGAAACGGTTTACAGCTACGATATCCTCCATACCCGGATGCGGGAGGAGGCATTCCTGAACGCCGGACTGCGGATCACCATTGCCGATGAGCGTTTGGCCTCCGCCGAGAAGCCGGAGGAGGAGCGCCGCCATTCCATGTGCTACGAGGGCGGTATCCGGGAGTTCGTGACCTATCTGAACCGCACCAAGACTCCCCTCCATGAGCAGGTCATCTATGTGGCGGGCCAGAAGAGCGATTCCATGGCGGAGATCGCCATGCAGTATAACGATGGCTACAACGAGACCACCCTCTCCTTCGCCAACAACGTCCATACTCCGGAGGGCGGTATGCACGAGGAGGGCTTCCGCCGGGCGCTGACCACCGTGCTGAATAACTACGGCCGGAAGATCAAGATGCTGAAGGACGATGAGAAGGTCTCCGGCGAGGACTGCCGGGAGGGTCTTACCTGCGTCATTTCCGTGAAGTTGACGGACGCACAGTTCGAGGGCCAGACCAAGGCCAAGCTGGGCAACAGCGAGATCCGGACGCTGGTGAACAACATCGTTTCCGAAAAGCTGGACACCTTCCTGGAGGAAAATCCCCAGGTGGGCCGGATGATCTTGGATAAGGCCCTTACCGCCAACCGAGCCAGAGAAGCCGCCAAGAAAGCCAGAGAGTCCATCCGCCGCAAGACGGCGCTGGGCGGCGCGGCCATGCCGGATAAGCTGCGGGACTGCAACGAGAATAACCCGGAACTGACTGAGCTTTATATCGTGGAGGGTGACTCCGCAGGCGGCTCCGCCACCCAGGGCCGTGATTCCCGGTTCCAGGCGATCCTCCCCCTGTGGGGCAAGATGCTGAACGTGGAAAAAGCCCGGGCGGACAAGGTGTATGGCAACGATAAGCTCCAGCCGGTGATCACGGCGCTGGGCGCGGGTATCGGCGACGAGTTTGACGATGCCAAGCTCCGCTATCATAAAATCATCATCATGGCGGATGCCGACGTGGACGGCGCCCATATCCGGACGCTGCTGCTGACCTTCTTCTTCCGTTTCATGCGGCCTCTGATCGAGCAGGGCTATGTGTATTCCGCTGTGCCGCCGCTGTACAAGCTGACCCGCGGCAAGACCACACGGGTGGCTTTCTCCGACGAGGAGCGGGACGCGGTATCCGCTGAGCTGCGGGGCGGCAATCCCAATGTGAAGATCGACATTTCCCGGTTCAAGGGCCTGGGCGAGATGAACCCCCATGAGCTGTGGGAGACCACCATGGATCCGGAGAAGCGGACCCTGCGGCGGATCACTTTGGATGACGCCGTACAAGCGGACGAGACCTTCACGATCCTGATGGGCGAGAAGGTGGAACCCCGGAAGGAGTTCATTGAGAAGCGGGCCCAGTATGCGGTCAATCTGGATTATTGATCCCTCAAGGAGGAGAAAAAATGAGTAAAAAACCCCAATACGACCCCGAGGAGATTCGGTATCCGGAACAAAGAATCGTGGAATCTCCTCTGGTGCCGGAGATGGAACAATCCTATATCGAATATGCCATGAGCGTTATCGTGGGCCGCGCCCTGCCGGATGTGCGGGACGGCCTGAAGCCTGTACACCGGCGTATTTTATACGCCATGTACGAGGACAATCTGACCTCTGACAAGCCTTTTAAGAAGTCTGCTACCTGCGTGGGTGACGTGCTGGGCCGGTATCACCCCCACGGTGACGCCTCCGTGTACGACGCACTGGTGCGTCTGGCACAGGACTTCTCCATGCGCTATATGCTGGTGGACGGCCACGGCAACTTCGGTTCCGTGGATGGCGATCCCCCGGCGGCCTACCGATATACGGAGGCTCGTCTGAGCAAGATCTCCGACGAGATGCTCCGGGATATTGAAAAGGACACTGTGGACTGGGACCCCAACTTCGACGAGAGCCGGAAGGAGCCCCGGGTCCTCCCTGCCCGGTTCCCCAACCTGCTGGTAAACGGCTCCAGTGGTATCGCCGTTGGCATGGCCACCAACATCCCGCCCCATAACCTGCGGGAGGTCATTGGCGCCTGCATCTGCGTGCTGGACGATCCCAATGCCTCTCTGTCCGACCTGATGGAGCACATCAAGGGACCGGACTTCCCCACCAAGGGTATCATCATGGGCCGGTCCGGTATCCGGGCGGCCTACGCTACCGGCCGGGGACGCATCGTGGTCCGGGCCCGGCATGAGTTTGAGGAATTTGGCCATGACCGCACCCGTATCGTCATCACGGAGCTGCCCTATCAGGTAAATAAGCGGACACTCATCAAGAGTCTGGCGGATCAGGTGGAGGATAAGCGGCTGGAGGGCATTTCCGACATCCGGGACGAGTCCGACCGGAACGGTATGCGGATGGTCATTGAACTGAAGCGGGACGCCAATCCTCAGGTGGTACTGAACCGGCTGTTCAGCCAGTCTCAGTTACAGACTACGTTCTCCATCAATATGCTGGCTCTGGTGGATAACCAGCACCAGCCCAAGATCCTGTCCCTGCGGCACATCATTGACGAATACCTGGCGTTCCAGGAGGAGATCATCATCCGCCGGACCCGCTACGATCTGAAAAAGGCTCAGGAGCGGGCGCATTTGCTGGAGGGTCTGCTGATCGCACAGGACAACATCGACGAGGTCATCAAGATCATCCGCAGCGCCTATGATGACGCCAAACAGAAATTGATGGAGCGCTTCGGTCTGGACGATATTCAGGCACAGGCCATTCTGGATATGCGCTTGAAGGCGCTGCAGGGCCTGGACCGGGAGAAGCTGGAGGGCGAGTACAAGGAGCTGGAGGAGCGGATCGCTTACTTCAACCGGGTGCTGTCCGACGAAAGCCTGGTGCGTCAGATCCTGAAGGAGGAGCTGACCGCCATTGCCGAGAAGTTCGGCGATGACCGCAAGACCGAGATCCAGGACGTGGAGGACGAGATCGACATTGAGGACCTCATTGAGGAGGAGCAGTGCGTCTTTACTCTGACGGAGGCGGGCTACATCAAGCGCACCCCCGTCAGCGAGTATACCGCTCAGTCCAAGGGCGGTATGGGCAAGAAGGGCATTACCACCCGGGAAGAGGATACAGTGGTGGATGTGTTTACCGCCTCTACCCACGATCATATCCTGTTCTTTACCGATACCGGTAAAGTCTACCGGAAGAAGGGCTATCAGATCCCCGAATCCGGCAAGACCGCCAAGGGAACCAACCTCATCAACATTTTGCAGATCGAGCAGGGTGAGCGGGTGCAGGCCATGCTTCACTACCGGGAGACTGGCGAGGAGCAGCTCTATTTGATGATGGTGACCCGGAACGGTACGGTGAAGCGTCTGCCGGTGGAGGCGCTGAAGAACCTCCGCAATAACGGTATCCGGGCGTTGACCATGGACGAGGGCGACCAGCTGGTATCTGTCCGGGAGACCGACGGCAGCCAGAAGATCCTCATCGCCACCCATGACGGCATGGCCGTGGTGTTCGACGAGAATGACGTCCGGCCGATGGGACGTTCCGCTATGGGCGTCCGGGGCATCCGTCTCCGGGAGGGCGACTATGTGGTAGGCGCTGCCCGAGCCAGAGAGGGCAAGAGCGTGCTGACCATCACGGAGAAGGGCTACGGCAAGCGGACGCCTGTGGAGGAGTACCGCATCACCAACCGGGGCGGTCTGGGCATCAAGAACTACCAGATCACAGACAAGACCGGCAAGATCGTGGGCGTCAAGGTGGTGGATGGTACCGAGGACCTGCTGCTGATGACCCAGTCCGGTATCCTGATCCGGACGCCGGTGGAGAACATCAAGGAGACCGCAAACCGGGCCACTCAGGGCGTGATCGTCATGCGCTTCAAGGAAGATGGAGACCAGGTGATCTCCATGGCGCTGGCGGAGCATGAGGACACGGAGGAAGCGGAAGTTTCCGCAGAGATCTCCACAAATGAGGAAAATCCCACGGCAGAAACCTAATTGAATCAAAAAACGCAAGGAATTGGCAAAAAGACTGATTCCTTGCGTTTTTTTACACTTTTCAAAGAAATACAAATTAATTTCCGGTGAAAAAGTACAGAATACCAGAGAAATTTCTGTGCGGAAAGCGAATTGATTTTTCCTGTGGCGGCTGTTATGTTAATAATAGAAATGGAAGTTTGGACTGCGGGAAAGGAGACGCTATGAAATATTTTATTTTTCTGTTTGCTATCGTAGCCTGGGGTTCTTTAGGGCTGATTATCGGAAAGGGCGTTGCCGGGACTTGGAGAGAGGAGAGCAATGCTGATAAGAAAGCGAGAATCTTGAATGATCCTGATATTCAGACCTGCACCCACGATTCTGAGGAATGAAAAAAGCACCGAGAACTTGAAAATGCGATAAAAAGTCCGTCTGGAGTATTCCAGACGGACTTTTTTCAGTGAGGGGTCAAAACAGATCCCGGCAGGTGCCCGCGGATCGATTGACAGAAATTTTCAAGAGTGTTGAAATAGGATGGCTGAGGCGACTGCAAGAGAAATTGGGGGTATCTCAGCGCTTTACAAGTATTTTCCTTATAAACGCGGAGAGCAGCATGGCCGCGGCCCCTAAAAGCAAGTAGATCAGCGCATAGAGAAGAAACGCCGGTTCGCCCATATCGAAATGCAGCCATGTACCGGCTAAAAACAAGATCGCTGTGATCACCGGCAAGGCCCAGAAGCGTTTGACATCTTTTCCAGCCTGTGCTCCGGCAAAGATAACATAAATAGGGTTTAGCACAAAAAACAGGATGAAGCAAACAGCCATTCCGCCGTCGCCTTTTACGAAGGTGACCACAAGCCAAGGAAAGACCAGCATGATCACGGCCGATGCAATGATCCACGGTATCATTTTTTTCATACCATCACACACCTTTGTCAAACGGTTAGTTACCTCTGCTTCTCTTTCAGTTTAACATGCCACGGAGGAAAGAACAAGCCTCCGGTCAATGACCGGAGGCTTGCGGGTATACGGTTGCTTGACGCCCTTGCGGGAGAATTACATCTCCTTGATGGCGGCCTGAGCGGCGGCCAGACGGGCGATAGGCACACGGAAGGGAGAGCAGGACACATAGTCCAGACCGGTGCGGTGGCAGAACTCCACGGAGGAGGGATCGCCGCCGTGCTCGCCGCAGATACCCAGATGCAGGTCGGGGTTCACGCCGCGGCCCAGCTTGCAGGCCATATCCACCAGCTTGCCGACGCCCTTCTGATCCAGCTTGGCGAAGGGATCGTTCTCGTAGATCTTCTTATCATAGTAAGCGCCCAGGAACTTGCCGGCGTCGTCACGGCTGAAGCCGAAGGTCATCTGAGTCAGGTCGTTGGTGCCGAAGGAGAAGAAGGCAGCTTCCTTGGCGATCTCGTCGGCGGTCAGAGCGGCGCGGGGGATCTCAATCATGGTACCAACCAGGTACTTCATGTCGGAACCGGCAGCCTTGATCAGCTCGTCAGCGGTTTTGACCACAATGTCCTTGACATACTTCAGCTCCTTGGCCTCGCCCACCAGGGGGATCATGATCTCGGGGACCATGGTCCACTCAGGATGATGGGCCTGAACAGCCAGAGCAGCCTTGATGACGGCGCGGGTCTGCATGGCGGCGATCTCCGGATAGGTGACAGCCAGACGGCAGCCGCGGTGACCCATCATGGGGTTGAACTCGTGGAGGCCGGCGATGATGTTCTTGATCTCGGCAACGGTCTTACCCATGTCGCTGGCCAGCTTCTCAATGTCGGCCTCCTCGGTGGGAACAAACTCGTGCAGAGGGGGATCCAGGAAACGGATGGTGACGGGGCAGCCTTCCATAGCCTCATAGATGCCCTCAAAGTCGCTCTGCTGCATGGGCTCCAGAACGGCCAGAGCGGCTTCGCGCTCTTCCACAGTGTCGGAGCAGATCATGCGGCGGATAGCGGGGATACGGTCCTCGTTGAAGAACATGTGCTCGGTACGGCACAGGCCGATGCCCTGTGCGCCGAACTTACGAGCCTGAGCAGCATCGTGGGGAGTGTCGGCGTTGGTGCGGACCTTCAGGCGGCGGAACTGGTCAGCCCAGCCCATGACACGGCCGAACTCGCCGCCGATGACAGCATCGGTGGCGGGCACAGCGCCGTCATAGATGTTGCCGGTGGAGCCGTTCAGGGAGATCCAGTCACCCTCGCGGTAAGTCTTGCCGGACAGCTCGAACTTCTTGTTCTCCTCGTCCATCTTGATGTCGCCGCAGCCGGAGACGCAGCACTTACCCATGCCGCGGGCCACAACAGCAGCGTGAGAGGTCATGCCGCCGCGGACGGTCAGGATACCCTGAGCGGCCTTCATGCCTTCGATGTCCTCGGGAGAGGTCTCCAGACGGACCAGGACCACCTTCTCGCCGCGCTCAGCCCATTCCTTGGCGTCCTCAGCGGAGAAAACGATCTTACCGGAGGCAGCGCCGGGAGAGGCACCCAGAGCCTTGCCGATGATGGCGGCCTTCTTCAGGGCCTCAGCGTCAAACTGGGGATGCAGCAGGGTGTCCAGAGAGCGGGGCTCGATCATAGCCACGGCCTGCTTCTCGTCGATCATGCCCTCGTCCACCAGGTCGCAGGCGATCTTCAGAGCGGCAGCGGGAGTGCGCTTGCCGTTACGGGTCTGGAGCATGTAGAGCTTGCCGTGTTCCACGGTGAACTCCATGTCCTGCATATCATGATAATGATCCTCCAGGGTCTTGCAGACACCCTCAAACTGCTGGAAGG
>SAMEA104315439__coassemble_416_pt1 | contig 17651 bp, 19 predicted proteins | sample SAMEA104315439__metabat2_high_PE_013 | metagenome-assembled genome bin SAMEA104315439 (sample SAMEA104315439) | gut metagenome | biome: Monkey gut; feature: monkey-associated habitat; material: faeces | place: China | collected 2013 | reverse complement strand
GTGGTCGTGGTTGGCCCCGGCGCTGAGAGCGATATCGAGGGTCAGGTTTCCATGATCGAGCAGCAGATCGGCGCTGGCTGCGACGCCATCGTCTGCGCTCCCAACGATGCTGGCGCCGCTCAGGGCGCTCTGCAGGCTGCCATCGACGCTGGCATCCCCGTGCTGGCTGTTGACACCAACGTTGGCATCGCTGGCCAGACCTCTTTCGTGGGCACCTCCAACGTGGACGCTGCTTATGAGGGCGGCAAGTGGGCCATCGAGCAGGCCGGTACCGACGCCAAGGCCGTTATCATCTACGGTCAGGAAGGCGACAACACCTCCAACATGCGTATGGAAGGCTATGAGAAGGCCTGCACCGAGGCTGGCGTGGAAGTTCTGGCCAAGCTGTCCGGCAACAACCTGACTGACGGCGCTACCAAGGCCATGGAAGACCTGCTGAGCGCTTATCCCGATCAGATCGACATCGTGCTCTGCCACAATGACGATACCGCTATCGGCGCTATGAACGCCTGCAAGTCCGCCGGCGTGTCTGACATCACCATCGTTGGCTTCGACGGCAACGCTTCCGCCGTGAAGCTGATCCTGGACGGCGAGCTGGTGAAGGCTACCGTCGCTCAGCAGCCCTATGAGATGGGCTATCAGGTGGTCGAGGCTGCCGTGAAGGCTGTCAAGCTCGAGCCCGTTGACGAAGTCATCAATGCTCCCGTTCAGGTCGTTACCGCTGAGAACGGCCAGGCTTACCTGGACAACCTGGAGGCCATGAAGGGCTAATTCAGCCTGACTGCTATCCATAGCTGAAAAGCAAAAAAACCGGAATACAGCGGCAGGTTTTCTGCCGCTGTATTCCGAAAAGCCGATCATGCGCGTGCCTGCAAGCGGAAACCTGATGGGTTCCCACGGCGGAACGGAGAATTTTCGGCGCGCCGGGATCTGGCAGGAACCATTCTCTGTCTGATCCCGGTTACAATACGCACAGAAGAAAACGATTAAACAGCAAGCACATTTCAACGAAAATGACCCCGGGAATCGGGATCGAGAGAGCGCTTCCGCTGCGGCGGGAGCGGTTCGGAAATCAGGAAAAACAGAAACGAGGTAATTCCATGAGCGAGTATGTCGTCGAACTGAAACATATTACCAAACGTTTTCCTGGTGTTGTCGCGTTAAAAGACATGTCTATCGGCATCAGACCCGGTGAGATCCACGGTCTGATCGGAGAAAACGGCGCAGGTAAATCCACCTTGATCAAGGTGCTCACCGGCGTTCACACTCCGGAAGAAGGGGAAATCTTTGTGGACGGCCAGAAGGTCGTTTTCAAAAACCCTGTTCAGTCCCGCGAGGCAGGCATCGCCTGTGTGTATCAGGAGCTGAACATCGTCAAGCAGCTGCCTGTCACGGATAACGTTTTTATGGGGCGTGCCGTTAAAAAGGGATTGCTGCTGGATTATCCCCGGATGCACGCCGAGGCGGAGGAAGCGCTGAAAACACTGGGACATCCGGAGATCAACGTCCACATGGAGTGCGGTAAGCTGGGCGTGGGTCAGCAGCAGATGGTGGAGATCGCCAAGGCTGTGTCCCTGGATGCCAAGCTCATTATTATGGATGAGCCCACTTCTTCTTTAGGCAAGGAAGAGATCGAGCAGCTGATGGAGACCGTCCGGGGCCTGAAGGCCAAGGGCGTGGCCATCCTGTTCGTGTCACATAAACTGGAAGAGCTCTTTGAGCTCTGCGACCGTGTGACCGTCATGCGTGACGGCGAGCACATCATCACCGAGGATACCGTGAACCTCACGGAGGACTCCCTCATCAACGCCATGGTAGGCCGTACCCTGGATAACCTGTATCCCAAGGAGTTCGGCACCAAGGGCGAGGTGTGGCTGGAGGCCAAGGACCTCAACGAGGCCGGCGTCCTGCACGATGTCAGCTTTAAGGCTCATGCGGGCCAGATCACCGGCTTTGCGGGACTCGTCGGCGCGGGCCGTACGGAGACCATGCGGGCGGTGTTCGGCGCTGACAAGCTGGACAGCGGCGAGATCTACGTCAAGGGCGAGAAGGTACATATCAGAACGCCGAAGGACGCTATCAAGAGAAAGATCGCTTTCCTGACAGAGGACCGTAAGGGTCAGGGCCTGGTGCTCAGCCTGGATGTGCGGACCAATCTGGTCCTGGCCAATATGAAGGGCTTCTCCAACGGTCCCTTCCTGAATAAGGACCGCATTGAGCAGGCGGGCAATGACAATGTCAGCGCCCTGAAGATCAAGACCCCCTCCCTGAATGAGGTCGTCGGCCAGCTGTCCGGCGGCAACCAGCAGAAGGTGGTTATCGGTAAGTGGGTCAATACCGACGCCGACATCTTTATTTTCGATGAGCCCACCCGTGGTATCGACGTGGGCGCCAAGATCGAGGTTTACCGGGTCATGAACGATCTGGTGAAGGCCGGCAAGTGCGTCATCATGGTCTCCTCCGAGCTGCCGGAGATCCTGGCTATGAGCGACCATGTGGTAGTTATGCGCGGCGGCCGTGTGATGGCTGATATTGACCGGGACACGCCGCACTTCAATTCCGAAGACATCATGAAAGCGGCCTGGGGAGGAGAGTTAGACTGATATGAAAAACACGAAAATGAAAGAGCTTCTGCAAAAGCTCGGTACACTGATGGCCCTTGCCATCCTGGTTTTGATTTTCTGCATCACCATGCCGGACAAGTTCATGAAGGTCGGTAACTTCATGAATATCCTGAAGCAGGCATCCATCAACTGCCTGATCGCTTCCGGTATGCTGTGCGCCCTGATTACCGCCGGTATCGACCTGTCCGTTGGTTCCAACTGCGTGCTGTGCACCTGCACCATCGGCGTTATGGTCCAGTCCGGCATCACGAACCCCTTCCTGCTGACGCTCTGCGGCCTGGCCGTCAGCACCTTGGCTGGCTTCATCAACGGCACGCTGCTGACCCGACTGGATCTGCCCCATCCCTTCGTGTCCACCATGGGCATGAAGAACGTGCTGTGGGGCCTGGCGCTGGTCATTACCGGCTCCAAGTCCATCGCCTTCACCAATACCGGCATTGACGGACTCATGTGGATCGGCGGCGGCTCTCTGTTCACCACCTATTATGAGGGCACCACCAAGGTGAAGTTCCCCGGTATCCCCTTCAGCTTCATTCTGGTTATCATTGTGTTCATCATCTTTGATATCTTCCTGCGCAAGACCGCTCTGGGCCGCCAGATCTACTGCGTGGGCGGCAACCCCGAGGCAGCCCGTCTGTCCGGTATCCCCTCCAAGAACGTGCTGACCTTCGTTTACACTCTGTCCGGCTTCATGGCCGGTATGGCTGGTATCGTGTCTGTGGGCCGTCTGGCTTCCGCCAACGGCAACGCCGGTTCCACCTATGATAACGACGCCATCGCAGCCTGCATCGTGGGCGGCGCTTCCTTCACCGGCGGCAAGGGCACCATCTGGGGCACCCTGATCGGCGCTCTGCTGATGGCTGTTATCCGCAACGGCCTGAACCTGGCCGGTGCTAAGAACGATGTCCAGTACATCGTCATCGGCTCTGTTATCATCCTGGCCGTTACCATCGACGTCTTCCGTAATAAGATGGAGGCCAAGGCCCGTAAGATGGCTGCACAGTAAACCGTCCTCCGGACGCACTGTTGAGCTGAATTACGCCGCCGCGAAAGCGGCGGCGTAATTTTATTTTGAACCGATCAAGTTGAATGGAAGGAGACTGCTTATGAAGGAACTGCGTGTTGGCATTGCCGGTCTGGGGCGGTTGGGCCGGGTCCATGCTGCCAACCTTGCACACAAGATTCCCGGCGCGGTTCTGACGGCGGCCTGCGTGCCCGGCGCGGACAGTCAGGCGTATGCCCGTCAGGAATTGGGACTTGAAAAGGTGTACGGCGACTTCCGGGAGATGGTCGCTGATCCGGAACTGGACGCGGTGGCCATCGTGTCCCCCTCCGGGGAGCACTGCTGGCAGATCGAGGCGGCGCTGGACGCGGGAAAGCACGTGTTTTCCGAAAAGCCTCTGGGCGTTACGATGGAACAGTGCCTTCAGGCGGAGGCTGCCGTGGCCCGGCACCCGGAATTGGTGTGTATGCTGGGCTTTATGCGGCGCTATGACAAGTCCTACGCCTATGCCAAGGAAAAAATCACTGCGGGAGCTATCGGTACGCCCTATCTGGTGAAATCCACCGGGATCGACCCGGAAGCCGTGGTGGAGGGGGCCATCCGGTACAGTGGGACCTCCGGCGGGATCTTCCTGGATTCCGCCATTCACGATATGGATCTGATGCGCTGGTTCCTGGGGAGCGAGGCTGCGGAGGTCTATGCCATGGGCTGTACCTTTAAGCATCCAGCCTTTCGGGACGCTGGGGACGATGAGACCGGCGTCGCCGTTTACAAATTCAAAAACGGCGCTATGGGCATAGTCCATGTGGGCCGCACCGCCCCCTACGGCTACCATATTGAAACGGAGATCGTAGGCACGGAGGGCACGATCCGCATTTCCGCCGTGCCGGAGAAGAACCGGGCCATGGTCTACGATGTGAATGGCGCCCGGACTGAATGTGTGGAATCCTTCCCGGAGCGGTTTGCGGAGGCATACCTCACGGAAATGGAGGAATTTGTCCGCTGCGTCCGGGAAGGGCGGAAGCCGGATACCGGCGTGGCGGACGGCATCTATGCCACACGGGTGGGCTACGCCACAACGGAGGCGTGGAAAACCGGGAAGATCGTCAAAATCTGAACCCTTTTGCGGAGCAGGAATCCAATCTGCAAACCAGTCAACGATGATAGGAACCGGCGCACGGGATGTCCCGTGCGCCGGTTCTTTTTGGGAGTGTTTACCGTCCGCAGTGGCAGCCGCCGGAACAACCGGCGCAGCCGCCGCTGCATCCGCAGGTGTGCTTGCCCTGCTTTTTCTGCCGGATGAGATACCGGACAATGGAAATGACAACGGCAAATAAGACAAGAGAAATGAGGAGGGTAGAGAGATTGGCACTCAACCAGGTCAGCATGGAAAATCACTCCTTTGAAAGAAATAGAAGATGGGAGATATAGAATGGAGGGTGAGGGGAAAATCAGACCTTAGTGGAGAGCTTGGAGGCTTCCTTGTAAGGACGGACCAGCATGTAGAGGATGAAGGCCAGAGCTACCAGAGCGGCAACGAGGCCGAGGACGTTCAGGTCACCGGTGAAGGCCTTGCCGAACTGGTTGACCATCAGGGCACACAGATAGGCGAAGCCGCACTGATAGCCAATGGCGAACCAGGTCCACTTGGCGTTGTTCATCTCCCGCTTGATGGCGCCGATGGCGGCGAAGCAGGGGGCGCACAGCAGGTTGAACACCAGGAAGGAGTAGCCGCTGATCTGGGTAAAGACAGTTCCCAGAGCCTGATAGACAGTCGCGTCACCGCCGCCGTAGAGGATACCCAGCGTACCAACGATGTTTTCCTTGGCCACCAGACCGGTGATGGAAGCCACAGCAGCCTTCCAGTTGCCCCAGCCGAGAGGCGCGAAGATCCAGGCGATCAGGCTGCCGATGTGGGCGAGGATGGAGCAGTCGATCTCTTCCTCGGAGAGCATCCGGAAGCCGTCCTCGGCCCAGCCGAAGTAGGTGGTGAACCAGACGAAGATGGTAGACAGCAGGATGATGGTGCCGGCCTTCTTGATGAAGGACCAGCCCCGCTCCCACATGCTGCGCAACACGTTGCCAACGGTGGGCCAGTGGTAGGCGGGCAGCTCCATGACGAAGGGAGCGGGATCGCCGGAGAACATCTTGGTCTTCTTCAGCATGATGCCGGAGACGATGATGGCGGCCATGCCCACGAAGTAGGCGGAAGTAGCCACCCAAGCAGCGCCGCCGAAGATGGCGCCTGCCACCATGGCGATAAAGGGCACCTTAGCGCCGCAGGGGATGAAGGTGGTGGTCATGATCGTCATACGGCGGTCACGTTCGTTTTCAATGGTACGGGAAGCCATGATACCGGGGATGCCGCAGCCGGTGCCGATGAGCATGGGGATAAAGGACTTACCGGACAGGCCGAACTTGCGGAAGATACGGTCCAGAACGAAGGCGATACGGGCCATGTAACCGCAGGCTTCCAGGAACGCCAGCATCAGGAACAGCACCAGCATCTGCGGTACGAAGCCAAGCACCGCGCCGACGCCGGCCACGATGCCGTCCAGGATCAAGCCGTTGAGCCATTCAGCGGTGCCGGTGGCTTCCAGAGCATTGCCAATCAGCACGGGCACGCCGGGGACCCACACGCCGTAGTCGGCGGGATCGGGCTCGTCAAAGCCATTCTCCTCAAAGTAGGTGACAGCGTCCAGATAGCTCATGCCAACGGTGGTCTCCTCGTCGGCGTCGGCGGGGATAGCGTCATAGTAAACGGTCATGTCGTTCATGGCCAGAGTCTCTTCATCCTCCACTTCGATGGTGGCGGATGCGGAGGCGGGCTGAACAGCCTTCATATCGGCCAGAGCGGTGTCGGGATCGAAGTCATCGGCCTCGGTATCCAGATCATAGTAGGCGCTGATGGCCTCGGAAGCGGCGGTGTAATTGTCAGCGACCTCGGTATATTCGCTGGTGCCCATACCGAAGAGGTGCCAGCCGTCACCGAACAGGCCGTCATTAGCCCAGTCGGTAGCAGCGGAGCCGACGGTGACCATGGCGATGTAGTACACCAGTTACATGACCACGGCGAAAATAGGCAGGCCCAGCCAGCGGTTGGTGACGATCCGGTCGATCTTATCGGAGGCGGAAAGCTGCCCCTGATTGTGTTTCTTGTAGCAGCTCTTGATGAGCTCTGCAATGTAGACGTACCGCTCGTTGGTGATGATGCTCTCGGCATCATCGTCCAGCTCCTTCTCAGCGGCCTGGATATCGGTCTCGATGTGGGACATGACGTCAGCGGGGATACTGAGCTTTTCCAGCACCTTGTCGTCGCGCTCGAAGATCTTGATGGCGTACCAGCGCTGCTGCTCCTCCGGCAGGTTGTGCACCGCGGCTTCCTCAATGTGGGCGATGGCGTGCTCCACAGGGCCGGAGAAGGTGTGCATGGGAACGGTTTTGGTGCCCTCGGCGGCCTTCACAGCGGCTTCGGCAGCCTCCATGACGCCGTCCCCCTTCAGTGCGGAGATCTCAATGATCCGCACGCCCAGCTCACGGGACAGCTCCGCTACATTGATCTGGTCGCCGTTCTTGCGGACCACGTCCATCATGTTGATGGCGATGACCACCGGGATACCCAGCTCGGTGAGCTGAGTGGTGAGGTAGAGGTTGCGTTCCAGGTTGGTGCCGTCGATGATGTTCAAAATGGCGTCAGGCCGCTCACCGATCAGGTAGTTACGGGCCACCACTTCTTCCAGAGTGTAGGGGGACAGGGAATAAATACCGGGAAGGTCCATGATGACTACATTGTCATGCTTCTTCAGCTTGCCTTCCTTTTTCTCCACGGTGACGCCGGGCCAGTTGCCCACGAACTGGTTGGAACCGGTCAGGGCGTTGAACAGGGTCGTCTTGCCGCAGTTCGGGTTGCCCGCCAGGGCAATTTTGATCTGCTTTTCCATACATGCTCCTTTTGATTTGAGTGCTCAAACCATATTTGAAAAATTTTTGTGTTTACTCGACCTCGATCATTTCTGTGTCGGCCTTCCGCAGGCTCAGCTCATAGCCCCGGACGGTGACCTCCATGGGATCGCCCAGAGGGGCGACCTTGCGGACATAGATCTCCACGCCCTTGGTGATACCCATGTCCATAATGCGGCGCTTGATGGGTCCCTCTCCATGGAGCTTGACGACCTTTACGGTCTCACCGATTTTGACGTCACGCAGCGTTTTCATACTCGTTTCCTCCTACTGTTTTTATCAGATTTTAACTTCAAATGGATCAGATCATGATCTTGCGGGCCATTTCCTCGCTGATGGCCACCCGGGACTCCTTCACCTTGACGATGATGTTGCCTCCCAGAGCCGACACCACCGTGATGGACCCGCCGGCAGTGAACCCCAAATCTTCCAGGTGCTTTTTCACCTCGGGATTTCCGCTGACCCTGCGGATCATGTATTCTTCACCGATATTTGCCAGTGCAAGCGGCATCATAACGATCCCTCCGAATCTGTTAGTTAAATCGAACTAACTATTATGGAAAAAGAATAGTCGGAGTGCAGCCGTCACGTTTTGTAAGGTGTTAGCCTTCTCTAACCACAGCTTAGTTTAACATCTCTAATCGCTTCTGTCAACTGGGATTTTTAAAAATATTGTCAAAATCTCAGGGGAGAAGACACCTTGCATTTGTGAAGAAAATATGGTAAAATGCCCAAAACGGCTTTATGCGGGCTGTCGCTTTCGCCAAGGCTTTTGGGTGGACGGCGATGCCCTGGATCGTGATAGGAAGAAAGGACCGGTGATGACCGTGCAGATCCTGAAAGCATCTGAGGATTATCTGGAAACCATGCTGATGATGCAGACCAAGCATGGATATGTGCGCTCTGTGGATGTAGCGGAGCACTTGGGGGTGACGAAGCCCAGCGTGACTTACGCCACCAAGCGTCTGCGGGAAAACGGATATATTGAGATGGATAAGGACGGCCTCATCACATTGACGGATGCCGGTATGCAGATCGCGTCCAAAATGCTCCAGCGGCACCAGACTTTGACCCGTTTTCTGGTGAGCTTGGGCGTGGACCCGGAGACCGCGGAGGAGGATGCCTGCAAAATGGAGCATGACATCAGCGACCAGACCTTCAAGGCCATCTGTGACCATGCCCGGAAGCGTATGGCCTCCGCCGGTGAAAAGGCGGAAACCTGATAGAAACCAAAAAACCAGCGGAAAGGTCGAGCCTTTCCGCTGGTTTTTTGCACTGCGGCCATGGACTATAAAATCGTACCGCCGCCCAGAACGGTGTCTCCGTCATAGAGTACCACCGCCTGCCCCGGAGTGATGGCTCGCTGGGGACGGTCGAACAGCACCTGCACGGAGCCGTCCTCCTCCACCGTTACCTTGCAGGGTTGCTCCGTCTGGCGGTAGCGGATCTTGGCACTGCATCGGAACTGGCGGGGCGGCGCTTCCCAGGCGATCCAGTTGAAATTCTCACCAGTGAGCTGCTGGGAGAATAGAGCGTCATTTTCGCTGAGGACCACCTGATTGCTCTTTGAATCAATGGCTTTTACGTACAGCGGACGATTGGAAGGGATACCCAATCCTTTCCGCTGACCAATGGTATAGTGGGCGATGCCCTTGTGACATCCCAATGTCCGGCCGGATTCGTCCACGAAATCACCGGGGGTATCCGCTTTTCCGGTGTGCCGACGGATGAAAGCGGCGTAGTCGCCATCCGGGACAAAACAGATGTCCTGACTGTCCGGCTTTCTGGCGTTAAAAAAGCCCAGACTGTCCGCCAACTGCCGGGTCTCCGCTTTATGGAGGGCACCCAATGGAAATTGGGTGTGGGCCAACTGCTCCTGGGTCAGCATATAGAGTGCATAGCTCTGGTCCTTGCTTGCGTCAAGCGCCTTTTTCAGCAGATACCGACCGTTTTCCTGCTCGATCCGGGCATAATGGCCAGTGGCGATGGCGTCGCAGCCCAGGAGGGCTGCCCGGTCATAGAGATGCCGGAATTTCAGATAGCGGTTGCAGTCGATACAAGGATTGGGCGTCCGCCCCTGCCCGTAGGCATCCGCAAAGAGGTCCATCACCTGACGGCGAAACTCATCGGAGAAGTTAAAAACGTAGTAGGGAATCCGCAGACGAAACGCCACGCTGCGGGCATCCTCCACATCCTCCAAAGAGCAGCAGGTGCGGCTGCGGGAAATGCCGATGTCCTCGTTGCGGTAAAGGGTCATGGTAGCGCCGACGCAGTCCCAGCCGCTGTGCTTCAAAAGGTAAGCGGCGACGCTGGAATCAACGCCGCCGCTCATTGCGATCAGTACCTTACCCATCAAACCATGGGACAGCCGCCCTCGCAGTGCTCACAGTCGGGGAACTTGCTGTGGTCGTAAGGGATGTTGTTGCGGTCGTAATAGTTTTTGACAGCCGCCTTGATGGATTCCTCCGCCAGTACGGAGCAGTGCAGCTTATAAGCGGGCAGACCGCCCAGCGCATCCACCACCTGCTTGTTGGTGACGGCCAGCGCTTCCTCAATGGTCTTGCCCTTGATGAGCTCTGTGGCCATGGAGGAGGACGCGATGGCGCTGCCGCAGCCGAAGGTCTCGAACTTCACGTCCTCGATGCGGTCATCCTTGATCTTGAGGTACATTTTCATGATGTCGCCGCACTTGGCATTGCCTACCTCGCCTACGCCGTCGGCATCGGGGATCTCACCCACATTCCGGGGATGGGTGAAATGGTCCATGACGGTTTCTGTATAAAGTGCCATGTTGAAAGCCTCCTTGGGTTATAAAAAGTAAATATTCGCACTGTTGGAAAGAGCGGAAACATTACAGCATGAACTGCTTCTTGCCGCTGGCAAGATCCTTCCACACGGGAGAAATACTCCGCAGGTACGCCACGATCCGGGGGACCTCCTTGAGAATGTGATCCACATCCTCCTGGGTGTTCCATTCGCACAGGCTCAGCCGCAGGGAGCCGTGGGCGACCTCATGGGGGCGGCCGATGGCCAGCAGTACATGGCTGGGGTCCAGAGAACCGGAGGTACAGGCGCTGCCGGAGGATGCACAGATCCCGGCCTGATCCAGCAGCAACAGCAGGCTTTCGCCCTCAATACCCTCAAAGCAGAAGTTCACGTTGCCGGGGAGCCTGTGGACGGGATCGCCGTTCAGAGCGCTGTGGGGGATCTGGGAAAGGCCGGCGATGAGCTGATCCCGCAGCGCGGAGACCTTGGCGGCGTTTTCATCGATGTGATCGCAGGCCTCCTTCAGCGCGGCGGCCAAACCCATAATGCCGGGGACGTTTTCCGTACCGGCCCGCTTGCCCCGCTCCTGTGCGCCGCCCTCGATGATGTTGGTCAGGGGGATGCCCTGCCGGGCATACAGAACGCCGGTGCCCTTGGGACCATGGAATTTATGGCCGGAGAGGGACAGCATATCGATGTTCTGCTCGTTGACATTGATGTGGAGATGACCGGCGGCCTGCACAGCATCGGTATGGAACAGGACGCCCTTTTCATGGCACACGGCACCGATCTCCGCAATGGGCAGGATGGAGCCGATCTCGTTGTTGGCGTACATGGTGGTGACCAGGCAGGTGTCGGGGCGGATGGCGTCCGCTACCTGCTGGGCGGTGACGGTGCCAATGGAGCCCACGGGGAGCAGCTGGACCTCAAAGCCTTCCTTTTCCAGCTTTTTCAGGGTGTGGAGAATGGCGTGGTGCTCAAAGGCGGTGGAGATGATGTGCTTCTTGCCCTTGCGCTCACCGATGCGGGCGGCGGAGATCAAAGCCTGATTGTCAGCCTCGCTGCCGCCGGAGGTAAAGGTGATCTCCCGGGGTGTGCAGCCCAGACAGGCGGCCACGGTCTCCCGAGCACTCTGTAAGGCTTCGGCGGCCTCCTGCCCCAGCCGGTACAGGCTGGAGGGGTTGCCGTAGTGGGTCTCCATATAGGGCAGCATGGCGTCGATGGCCGTGCGGCTCATTTTTGTTGTTGCAGCATTATCCGCGTATACCATAGCGGGTTCCTCCTTTGTGGTGCTGTGTATAATATGCAAAAATTATCAGATATCTGTGGTCACAAATTCCGTCTGCTCTCGGGCGGTAAGGACCCGTTTGCCGGGTTCCACGGAGTGGGTCAGCCACACATTACCGCCGATGACGCAGTTATCACCAATATAGGTGTCGCCGCCTAAGATCGTGGCCCCGGCGTAGATGACCACATTGCTGCCGATGTTGGGATGACGCTTGTTGCCCTTTACCAGCGTGCCGTCAGACTGGACGGCAAAGCTCTTGGCACCCAGCGTCACGCCCTGATACAGCTTGACGCGCTCACCAATGACGGTGGTCTCGCCGATGACCACGCCGGTGCCGTGGTCAATGAAGAAGTACGGCCCAATGGTGGCGCCGGGGTGAATGTCGATGCCGGTAAGGGAGTGGGCATATTCCGTCATCATCCTGGGCAGCATGGGGACTTTTAGAAGATACAGTTCATGGGCGATGCGGAAAATGCTGATGGCTTCAAAGGCTGGGTACGCCAGCATGACCTCTTCCCGGCAGGTGGCAGCGGGATCGCCCTCGTAGGCAGCCTGCACGTCGGTGTCCAGCGTGTCCCGGATGGCGGGAAGCTTGGAAAACAGCGTGTCGATCACATCGTTATATTGAGGGGGTTCCCGATAGATCCGCTCCAGGATCTCACGAAGCTGACGCCGGGCGGCTGCTTCCAGTTCCTCTTTGGAGTGGGCTTCCTCCATGGCGTCGAACACATTGGGATAGAGAATGGACCGCAGAAGATCCAAAAGCTGGATCATCTGGGATTTCAGATGGGCGTAGTTAATCATGGGCTGGTACCTCCTGTTTCGCAAATGACGGCGAAGGGGAGGCAATACCGGATAGGGCAGGATAGATCATAAAAAAGCACTCCTTGAACATGATTTTGTTTGATGGGCCAGTGGGGGGGAGGGCCATCAACATCGGATATCAGGAGTGTGAGTGAATGTAGTCATGTGATCACCTACAAACTTAGTGTGTTTAAACCATATACCAACAAACCTACTTTGTCAATGGGCTTTTACGCGAAAAATAAAAAAACAGGCATCGAACCTTTGCACAGCCCCGTTTCATTTTGTGCGCATAAGGGAGCGGATCCTCCAAAAAAGCAGCGAGACTGTCGATATAGTGGTAAATTCTCCGCGACGGTAAGGAAGGGTGTGCGCGGGAAACCCAAGAAGGGTGTCCTGCGCCATTGAAATCCTTAGTTTTCAGAACTTTTATAAAGTTCTGAAAACTTGCTCAGCGGGGCGAAAAGACTTTTTCGACACGCTGAGCGGTCCGCAGCAATGCGGACCGCCGGAGCCTAAGTGGAGGTTTTATTCAGCCGGACGGATATCCCGGACGGTGAGCTGGTCCCCGTCCACGGTGAAACGGACCTCAAGACCGGCAAAGGAGAAGCCGTAGACCCGCTCCGGGTCCTTCTGGTAGTGGGGCCGGGGGTCTTGAGCCAGAACGCCCCGTAAAGCCTTCTGCCGTTCTATGGGTATCTGTTCCAATAAGGCTGGGGGAATGGAAACGGACAGGGTTTCTCCAGCCGGTACAGCGGCGAAGCCTCCCAGTGCGTCGGGATGGCTGTCGGCGTAGGGGATGTAAGGCTTGATATCCAGAATGGGGGTGCCGTTTACCAGATCCGCACCCCGGACCCGGAGCACGGGGCCTTCCGCCGTCTGCCGGATGCCTGCAAGCTTCACGCAGGACAGAGCGATGGGGTTGGGCCGGAAGGGGGAGCGGGTGGCAAAGACGCCCATCCGGGTGTTACCTCCCAGCCGGGGTGGACGGACCGTGGGGGACCAGGTATCCCGGATGGCACGGTCAAAGACCCAGATGAGCCAGATATGGGAGAAGTCCTCCAAGCCCCGGAGGGCGTCCGGGTTCTGATAGGCCGGTTCGAAAACAATGTCGGCCTCCAACTCCTCCACCAGCCCGCTCTGCCGGGGCACGCCGAATTTTTCGGCGAAATCACTGTGGATATGGGCAATGGGCGTCATGGAAAATTCCTTGGACATGGCGGGACCTCCTGCGATCACTCCCCCGGTCAGGGGCGGAGCGAAACTTTTACCCTATTATAGCAGAAGTCCGCCTTGGTGAAAAGCCCTGTGCCATCTGATGAGCAGAACAATGACACGCGGCGTACCGACGGTTCGGGCGGTACGCCGCGTGTCAGGGCGGAAGTGGAATGACGGCTTCACCAATGGTCTGCGCCGGGGGTGACGGAATTTTCACCGTCCAGCAGGTCACCGTCCCGGTCATGGACACGGCCGTTGCGGAGCATCTGGTCCATAGACGCGCCGGGAAGGTCTCCGGCTGGCCCGTTGGCGGGATTGGGAGCGGGATTGGTGTCCGGGGCAGTAACGGTATTATCGTCCCGCCCAATGATGGCGTCTTTGCTTGGGGCGTTGTCCCGTTTGGGGTCCGAAATGGCGTTATAGGCGCTGTTCTGACCGACCCCGGCGTCATTTTGATCGTTCTTGGCCGGCTCCTTGCCGCAGGCGGTGAGGGACAGCGCCAGCAGCAGGACCGTCAAAAACAGGGAAGCGCGAGATTTCATGTGCGTTCCTCCTTTGCTGGGAGTTTGCGATACCCATGGCGTAGTATGTCACAAAGGTCTGGTTTTCACGCAAGATCTTGCCTGTTTTTTTCTGGAAAAATGGATTCGCAGTTTCCGAAAATATAGAAGACGGCTTTACGTACCCGGCGCTTTGCGCACCTTGGTCTCGCTTTCCATTCTGACGGGATGTGTCGAAAAGCGCATACCTTTCTTTTGCAGAGGGAGGATCGCTTTTGGGAATCCTGCCTGTATTGTTGGGGGGCGTTCTACATTTCAATTCAAATGTTTGTGAAAAACGCCGTTGACGGAACGTAAAAAAACAGGTAAAATAACAATCAGAAAACTGGTGGAGCACACCTCTTTGATTTAAGATGAGGAATTACTTGGTATAGAAAAGGAGAGCTGTATCATGTATACACAGGAAATCACCGTTAATAACGAGGTAGGTCTGCACGCCAGACCCGCAACCTTCTTTATTCAGAAGGCCAATGAGTTTAAGAGCGGTATCTGGGTGGAAAAGGATGATCGGCGCGTTAACGCCAAGAGCCTGCTGGGCGTTCTGTCCCTGGGCATCGTGAAGGGTACTACCATTACCCTGATCGCGGACGGCGCAGACGAAAAGGAAGCTGTCGGCGCACTGGTGGATCTGGTGAAGGACAACTTCGGCGAATAATCGAACAATGAGATAACAAACAGCGTCCCTGCGGAAGCGGGGACGCTGTTTGTTATCTATGTCTGTGGAGCGGATGGGGGAGGCTCTGTTTCTGAAGCAGGCACATATGGCCCCACCGCTTCGTAGGGGACGGTAAAGACCGGGATGCCTTCCGCGGCGGGGGCGATGGCGTACATAGGATAAAAAAAGGCAAGGCCTTCCGGAGTGAGGTAAAACCGCATGGGGTTAAACTGCTGCCGCAGCCGCCTTCGCCAGCCGTCCAGATACCGGGCGTACCCGGCGGCTTCCTGACGCTGGATCTCCTGAGCGGCCAACGTCAGCAGGCGCCGCTTCCAGCCCTGCCGCCGCGGGAAAAAGCTCGGAAGCGAAACCGGATAGCCCCGCCGCAAGTCCCAGGTATCGCCCCAGCGCCGCAGCAGAATGTGTCCATCGGGGGTCGGTTCTCGGGTTTGGGTATACAGGCTCCAGAAACCGCCTTCATTGTAGGTGACCCGAAAGGTCAGCTCCGCTTGGAACTGGGGAAGGGGGCGGCTGTCTGCCAGCGCCTCCCGGCAGGCTCGCGCTGCCATGGGAAACAGCCAGCGGTCACAGTACCGGAGAAAGGCCCGGCATTGGGCGCGGTAATACCGTCGGATCCGCCGAATGGTCCGGCTTTCCAAACCCACAGGCTCAGGGAGAGACACCTGAGCGGTAAGCACCGGAAGTCCCTCCACTGTCCATTCTCGCTCCGCAGAAAAAATTTCGGTATTCAGGCCTGAAATGACTGCTTCCACAGCACTGCCTCCTTTCCTGACACTGTCGCATCCTATGCGGTCTGGCTGAGAAGGGTTCAGCGGCTGAAATTAAAATTTAACATTTGGAGGGCTTTCTTTTCTCAAACTACTGTGTTAAAATGTAAATGCTGAAAGTGAACCCTGCAATTTGTGCGGGAATTATGAAATTATGGAAGGAAAGGTGCCTCCTTTATGATCAGAATCGGAAAAAAGGAAAAAAGTGATAAGCTGTATCAGGCAATTTTGCAGTTGAAAGATCCCCAGGAGTGCTACGATTTTTTTCAGGACCTCTGTACGGTTTCTGAACTGCGCTCCATGGAGCAGCGGTTTGAAGTGGCCTCTTTGCTGAACGACGGTATGATCTACAGCGATATTCTGGATCAGACCGGCGCGTCCTCCGCTACCATCAGCCGGGTGAACCGGTCTTTGAGCTACGGTACCGGCGCGTATGAGCGGGTCTTTGCCCGACTGAAGGCGGAAAAGGCCGAGGAAGAAGCGAAATGAGCAGCTATGACGCACTGGCCACCAGTTATGATGGCCTGATGGCGGACGGCGTGTACCGCCGCCGTGCGGACTATCTGGTAAAGTTGTTTCAGAAAAGCGCCATCCCGGTACATACTGTTTTGGATCTGGGCTGCGGCACCGGCACGATTGCCTGTCTGCTGGCGGCCAAGGGCTATGCGGTCACAGCTATGGACCTGTCGGAGGAGATGCTGACCCAGGCCATGAGCAAGGCGGCGGCTTTAGAACGGCCGCCGCTGTTTATCCAGCAGTCCATGCCCCGGCTTCACCTGCCAGAGCCGGTGGACACTGTCATATCCACACTGGATTCCCTGAACTATCTGACCCGGGAAAAGGATATCCGGGAGACCTTTCGGCGGGTATTCCGCGCGTTAAAGCCCGGCGGCAGCTTTTTCTTTGACGTCAACACGCCCTATAAGCTGCGGCGGATGGACGGTCAGCTCTATACGGACGAGACCGAGGAAAGCTACTGCGTCTGGCGAACATTTTTCTCGGAAAAGACAAGTATCTGCACCTATCAGGTGGACCTGTTCCAGCTGCGGGCAGACGGTACATGGGACCGGGACTATGAGGAACACAGGGAACGGGCGTGGAGCGCTGCGGAGCTGACGGCATTTTTGACGGACGCGGGCTTTGAGACCGTCAAGATCACCGGGGACCTGACAACTAGAGCACCCAAGGATACGGAGGACCGGTGGATCGTCCGCTGCCGGAAGCCGGTGAACTGACAAAGGAGTAATGGAAAATATGAGCGATCAACTGGTTCGTGCCATCTCAAAGGATGGTTTTGTAAAAGCAGCGGCGGTGTCCACCCGGGCACTGACGGAGCGTGCCCGGCAGATCCACCAGGCTTCTCCGGTGGCAACGGCAGCCTTGGGCCGTCTGTTGGCGGCTGGTTCCATGATGGGCAATGAGCTAAAGGGGGACGGTTCCAGCGTGACCCTCCGCATCAAGGGCGATGGCCCCCTGGGGACGCTGCTGGTGGTGGCGGACAACGAGGGTAACGTCCGGGGCAGCGTTCAGAATCCCCAGCTCGACCTGCCGATCCGGGAGGACGGCAAGCTGGACGTAGGCGGCGCCGTGGGCCACGGCGGGACGCTGACGGTCATCAAGGACCTGAATCTGAAAGAGCCTTATGTGGGCAGCGTGGAGCTGTTGGGGGGCGAGATCGCTGAGGATTTGGCCAGCTACTTTGTGGAGTCCGAGCAGATCCCCACGGCTTGCGGCCTGGGCGTGCTGGTGGACCGGGACCGGAGCGTGCTCCGCGCCGGCGGCTATCTCATCCAGCTTTTGCCCGGTGCGCCGGAGGGCATTATCGACCGTCTGGAAAAGGGGATCATGGCGGCGGGACCCGTCACCAATCTGCTGATGGAGAACGATGACCCGGAGAGCCTGCTACGGCGTGTTATGGAGGATTTTGAACTGGAGATCCTGGAAACGGTCCCCGTGGAGTACCGCTGCTATTGCAGCCGGGAGCG
>SAMEA104315439__coassemble_411_pt1 | contig 17759 bp, 18 predicted proteins | sample SAMEA104315439__metabat2_high_PE_013 | metagenome-assembled genome bin SAMEA104315439 (sample SAMEA104315439) | gut metagenome | biome: Monkey gut; feature: monkey-associated habitat; material: faeces | place: China | collected 2013 | reverse complement strand
CTATCAATGGAGTAAGAATGAGGTGAAGACAATGGCACAAGCTTTCTTTGGCGGCGTTCATCCCCATGATATGAAGGCCGCAACCAATGAAAAGGCCATCGAGCAGCTGGCACCCCCGGCTACCGTGGTCATCCCCATGTCGATGCACTTTGGCGCACCCTGCACCCCGATCGTAAAAGTAGGCGACCAGGTAAAGGTGGGTCAGAAAATCGGCGAATTCAAGGGGCTGGGCGCCCCGATCCATGCCAGCGTTTCCGGTACGGTGAAGGCCATCGAGCCCCGGCCCTTCTCTATGGGCGGCGACATGGTGTCCGTTGTGATCGAAAACGATTTCCAGAACACGGTCAGCGAAGAGGTGAAGGCGCCTGCCGATCCCGACGCTCTGACGGTGGAGGAAATGGTCGAGATCGTGAAGAATGCCGGTATCGTGGGTATGGGCGGCGCGACCTTCCCCACGCATGTTAAGATCTCCGGCGGCATCGGCAAGGTAAAGGACGTGCTCATCAACGGCGCTGAGTGCGAGCCTTACATCACCGGCGACCATCGGGCCATGCTGGAACGCCCCGAGGAGATCATCGGCGGCGCTACCTATCTGGCCAAGATGTTCGGCGTGGACAAGGTCATCATCGGCGTTGAGGACAACAAGCAGAACGGCATTGACGCGCTGAACAAGGTCATTGCCGAGAAGAAGGCCCCCGTTGTGGTGGAGCCTCTGCGTTGCCGTTACCCCCAGGGCGGTGAGAAGCAGCTGATCCAGGCCATCACCGGCCGTCAGGTGCCTCCCGGCGGCCTGCCCGCTGATGTGGGCTGCGCGGTGTTCAACATCAACACCACCATCTGCATCTTCAAGGCCATCACCACCGGTATGCCCGTGGTGAACAAGGTGGTCACCGTGTCCGGTTCCGGCATTGTGGACCCCAAGAACCTGGAGTGCCCCATCGGTACCCCCGTGTCTCTGCTGCTGGACGCCTGCGGCGGCGTGAAGGACGGTACTTACAAGCTCATCGCCGGCGGCCCCATGATGGGCATGGCCCAGTATACCGCGGATATTCCCGTGGCCAAGGGCACCGGCGCCATCCTCGCTTTCTGCGAGAAGGAGGAGCAGACCGTTGAGCATCCCCAGTGCATCCGCTGCGGTAAGTGCGTTGCCGCCTGCCCGGTGCACCTGGAGCCTCTCTTTATGTATCAGTATGCCGAGAAGGGCATGGTGGATGAGCTGAACGAGGCCCACATCATGGACTGCATGGAGTGCGGCGCCTGCGCTTACGCCTGCCCCGCCCGTATGCACCTGACCCACATGTTCAAGACCGGCAAGCAGCTCGTCAAGAACAAGATGGCTGCTGATCGGGCCGCCGCTGAGGCCAAGAAGGCCGCGGAAGCGAAGAAGGAGGCATAAGAGATGACCGATTACAAGAATTTGAAGCTCATTGCCACTTCCAACCCTCACATCCGCGGCAGTGAGACCACCCGGTCCATCATGCTGGACGTCATCATTGCCATGTGTCCCGCTCTGATCTGGGCCATCATTTACTTCGGTGTGGAGGCTCTGCTCCTCACCGCCGTGTCCGTCATTGGCTGTGTTGTCTTTGAGGGACTGTACCGCAAGCTCATGCACAAGCCCCAGTCCATCGATGACCTCTCCGCAGTGGTCACCGGTATGCTGCTGGCTTTTGTCTGCCCCGCCACCACTCCGCTGTGGATGATCCTCATCGGTGACTTCTTTGCCATCATTGTGGTCAAGCAGCTCTTTGGCGGCATCGGCAAGAACTTCCTGAATCCTGCTCTGGCAGGCCGTGCCGCTCTGCTGGCCAGCTATGCCGGTGCGATGACCACCTGGCTGCCTGCCGGCACCAAGGCCGCCATCGGCGGCGGTATGCCTGTGGACGTGGTTTCCGCCGCGACCCCGCTGGCCTATCTGAAGACCGGCGATCTGGAGGGCCTGAAGCAGATCGCCTCCGTGGGTGATATGTTCCTGGGCAAGGTGGGCGGCTCCATGGGCGAAGTTTCTGCCCTGATGCTGCTCATTGGCGGCCTGTACCTGATCTGGCGCAAGGTCATCAACTGGCAGACTCCCGTGGCCTACATCGCCACCGTGGCTGTTCTGACCGTGCTGTTTCCCAAGGCCAGCGGCGCTGATTATATGCTTTACAGCATCTTCGGCGGCGGCCTGTTCCTGGGCGCTTTCTTCATGGCTACCGACTATGCCACTTCTCCCGTCACCAAGAAGGGCCAGCTGATCTACGGTATCGGCTGCGGCCTGTTCACCGTGTTCATCCGGTACTTCGGTTCTTACAATGAGGGCGTTTGCTACTCCATCATGGTCATGAACTGCTGCACCGCGTTGATCGACAAGTACACCAAGCCCGTTCGTTTCGGCGTGGTGAAATCCGACAAGAAGGAGGCAGCCGCGAAATGAGCAATGAAGTGAAGACCAAGGAAAAGGTCAATATGGACCCCAAGTACATCATCAAGCTGACTGTGACCCTGCTGCTTACCTGCATGGTCGTGGCCGGCCTGCTGGGCTGGGTCAACAGCATCACCAAGGATAAGATCGCCGCGATCACCTGGGAAAAGACCGTGGCCGCTATGCAGAAGGTCATTGAGGCCGATGACTTCTCCGACGCTATGGAGCTGACCGACGATATGACTGCCGCTGCCACCGCTCAGGGCGGTACTCTGGCTGCTGTCTATCAGGCTCAGTCCGGCGGTCAGCCTGTGGGCTACGCCATCAACGTGGAGGCTTCCGGCTCTCAGGGCACCATCTCCATGATGGTGGGTATCGACATGGACGGCGCTGTCACCGGCGTTTCCATCGTCACCAACTCTGAGACCTCCGGTATCGGCTCCAAGGTCATGAGCAACGAGCCTCTGACCAACGGCACCCGCGTTCTGGACCAGTTTATCGGCAAGTCCGCTGCTGACGGTGTTCTGTCCGTTGGTTCCAACGTGGACGCCATCACCGGCGCTACCGTGTCCACCAAGGGTGTGACCACCGGCGTCAATGCCGCGCTGGCTGTGGCCAGCGTTATCGGCTAAGAGAGGAGGACACTGAAGTATGAATCTTGGTAAACAATTCAAGGACGGTATGCTGACGCAGAACCCCGTTCTGGTTCAGGTGCTGGGCATGTGCTCTACCATGGCCATCACCACCTCTTTCTTCAACGGCATCGGCATGGGTGTGGCGGTTACCATCATCCTGACCCTGTCCAACGTCATTATCTCCGCTATGCGGAAGATCATCCCTGATAAGATCCGTATCGCCATGTTCATCGTGGTGATCGCTGGCTTCGTGACCTGCGTGGACCTGTCCATCCAGGCGTTCCTGCCGGATCTGGCCAACTCTCTGGGCGTGTTCATCCCCCTGATCGTGGTGAACTGCATCATTCTGGGCCGTGCTGAGGCGTTCTCTTATAAGAACGGCGTTGTGGCTTCTATGTTTGACGGTATTTTCCAGGGCATCGGCTACACCTGGGTGCTGCTGGCCATGTGCATCATCCGTGAGTTCCTCGGCAAGGGCGCCTTCGGCGGCGGCGTCCTGGGCGCTGTGAACGAGGCCGGTCAGCATGTGGGCATCCAGATCTTCCCCGCTGATTACGGTATCGGTATGCTGACCCTGCCTGTGGGCGGCTTCCTGGTGCTGGCTGCTCTGATCGCTGCCATGCAGTGGGCTCTGGCTCGTCCCAAGAAGGATAAGGAGGAGAGCAAATAATGGAAATCTTTAAGCTGCTTTCGATCACGCTGGGCGCAATCCTGGCAAACAACTTCATCTTCTCCCAGTTCCTGGGCTGCTGCCCCTTCCTGGGCGTTTCTAAGAAGGTGGATACCGCAGTGGGCATGGGCGTGGCCGTTACCTTCGTTATGGGTCTGGCCTCCGCCGTGTGCTTTGTGGTGAACAAGTACATCCTGATCCCCCTGGATCTGGCTTACATGCAGACCGTGGCATTCATTCTGGTCATCGCTTCTCTGGTGCAGTTCATCGAGATGTTCCTCCAGAAGGCCATGCCCGCTCTGTATACCGCTCTGGGCGTGTATCTGCCCCTGATCACCACCAACTGCGCAGTTCTGGGCGTTGTGCTGCTGAACGTGCAGAACGGCTACAACTTCATTGAGTCTGTGGTCTACGGCATCACCGGCGGTCTGGGCTTCCTGCTGGCCATCGTGCTGTTCGCCAGCATCCGTGAGCGTCTGGTGTTCGCTGACTATCCCAAGTGCTGGGACGGTTTCCCCATCGCGCTGATCACCGCCGGCCTGATGGCTCTGGCCTTTATGGGCTTCTCCGGCCTGAAGGTTTGGTAAGGAGGTAGGAAAGATGGGAAATATTATTGCTGCTATCGCAGTTCTGGGCGCTCTGGGCGCTCTGTTCGGACTGATCCTGTCCGTGGCTTCCAAGATCTTTGAGGTCAAAAAGGATCCCCGCGAGGAGGCTATCCTCAGCCATCTGGCCGGCGCTAACTGCGGCGGCTGCGGCTACCCCGGCTGCGCTGGCTGCGCTGCTGCTATCCTGGCCGGCAACGCACCTGTCACCGCTTGCGCTCCCGCAGGCCCCGACAATGCTGCCGCCATCGCTGAGATCATGGGCATGGCTGCTCCCACCGGTGAGCGTCAGGTAGCTTTCGTCCGCTGCAACGGCGGCGAGGCTGCTAAGAAGCGCTTCGAGTATGTGGGCGTGCAGGACTGCCTCTCTGCCACCAAGGTTGCCGCAGGTCCTCTGGAATGTCGCTTCGGCTGCCTGGGCTTCGGCTCCTGCGTGAGCGCTTGCCAGTTCGGTGCTATGTCCATCGGTCCCAACGGCACCGCCGTTGTGGACCCCGAGAAGTGCACCAACTGCGGCGCCTGCATGAAGGCCTGTCCCCGCGGCCTGATCACCTCCGTGCCCGTCAGCAAGAAGGTCCACGTGGCCTGCGCCAACTTGGATAAGGGCAAGGCTGCTATGAGCGTCTGCGGTAACTCCTGCATCGGCTGCGGCCTGTGCGAGAAGGAATGCAAGAAGGACGCCATCCATGTGGTCAACGGTGTGGCTGTCATCGATTATGACAAGTGCGTGGGTTGCAAGCTCTGCACCAAGGTCTGCCCCCGCGACGCCATCCTCCCCAAGGCTACCGCTGAGGAGAAGGAAAAGTACAAGGCCATCAAGAAGGCTCAGGCTGAGAAGGCTGCCGCTGCCAAGAAGGCTGCGGAAGAGGCTGCTCCCCAGGCCTAAGATTCCATCTACGGATCAGATCCCGGTGCGGTCTTACCTGAATCAGGATAACAACTAAAACCGGGAAAACCCCGACAGGTCATCTCTTTGCGATGCCTGTCGGGGTTTCTTTATACAAAGTCCTGGGTTGACTTTGTATTCTCAAAGACTCAAGAGAGCATAGAAACTCAAAAGAAAATTTGGAGTATACAAAAAATACGGGCTGAAAGCGTTTGCACTCTCGGCCCGTAAAGTAGACCTTATTGATTTTCCATATTCCCTGTATTCTTGCAACCGGCCGCAGCGGAAGGACTGACATCCGAAGCCGCCATGCTCTGTTCACGCCGCATGAGCGAGACGCGGACACGAAGCTGCTGAAGCTTGTTCTCCCCCTGAATACCTACCTTTTCGTAGATGTCCCGGCGGTAGGAGTAGACCGTGCTCATCTTTTTCCCTAATTGCTCCGCCAATACCTGAACGCTGACGCCGTCTACCATGGCGTCGATCACAGTCCGGGCTTCCGGTCCCAGCTTCTGATAGGCAGACAAGAACAGTTGATATTCCTCAGGATCGATCTCGTCCTTTCGACGCTGGGCCAAACGCTTGGCATTGGCCTCTACCTGCTCCATTTGGCCCCGCAGGTCCTGCCGCTCTGTTTCCAGATCGGTGATGGTCCGCTCATGGATACGCAGCTTGTCGGAAAGGGGCAGAAGTTCTTCAAAGAAAGGATTTCCCGCCTCGCCGCCGGTAGCGGTGACGTGGTCGATATCCTCCAGAATGGGGATAAAGTAACGACGACTGTAAAAAAGGCAGCAGACTACGCCGAAGAATATCAGCAATATCAGCAGTCCACCGATCTCTAACCGGCTTTTCAACAGGAGACCGGTATAATCGCTCTTGGGGATCAGCACCGTGAGGATATGTGGTTCCGCATCCCCGTTGGCAGCCATGAAGGGCTTGGAAAGACCTACGAAGGACAGTTCTGTTCCCGTGTAGGTCACAAGACCCTCCCAAAGGGGGGCTTCCGTCAGCAGCTCGTCCGGGACAAAGCAAAATCCGTCTGCGGGGTAGGTCAGAAGGCTCTTTGCAACATCCAGCCCCGCTGAGCCGTCCGACAGAACGCAGGCCAAGCGGCTGACGCCAGAGGGCTGAACATGGTGGGAGGAAAAGTAGGTCTGATTCACTGCAAAGCCGCACAGACCGTAGGCCGTGCCGTCCGTGCCCAGCATGGGAACGGTGAGAAGAATGGCTTGCTCAGAGGTGTCGGGTAGGGTCAGCAGGGGCGTGGTGCGGCAATTCCGCTCAATGGGGACGGAGGCCGATTCCAAATACCGGGTGAAGCCGGGGAATTCCGACAGATCAAATTCCTGCGCCCATTTTCGGTGGGGCATCACATCATGCCGCCGCCCGATATCCGCCATGCCGCGGTAGAGCAGCAGCCCACTTGTAGTGTGGGCTGCATTGCTCCGTTGAACATACAGGCCGCTGAAGGAGCTGTCCGCACTGACAAGAGAGGTGTTCAGTACCACGAAAGCACCGGAACAGTCGGCCTGACGGACATATTGGCATAAAGGTTCCAGCATGGCCTCCTCCAGCCGCTCCACAGCATCTACGTCCCCATCCAGTTTGGAAAGGTCCGTTGTCTGCTTTTCCAGGATGGCGGTCATGTCCTCGGAGAGATGAAGCCCCATCACGGAGACATTCCGCCACAGGGATTCCATGTCCGATTGGAATGCTTCCATCCGGAAAGTCAGCGTTTTCGACAGTTCTTCCCGTGGGGATTTCAACTGCCCCAACAGAAGAAGGGCGGCGAACAACACCACCAGCAGCAGCGCCGCCAGTGCGCCCATATAAAGGAACAGCCGCCGGCGCATGGAGGGCTTGGCCTGTTTCAGCTTGGAAAAGAAAAAAACGGATATGGTCCTCACCCTCTTTCAGACGGCAGTGTTCTCACTGGATGGCACACAACAGCGCCCAGGTTTCCTCTGCCAGCGCGTTAAGATCCTCACCGGCAGCGGCCCGGGCGGGCAGTTCCCGCTGCATTTGCCGCAGACCGTCATAAAGTTGGCTGACCTTGCCATAGTAGCCCTCGAAGCGTGGCTCGGATATGGGGGTGTAGCCTTCCTGCATGATTTTGAGAGCTGCGTAGAGCTGCCGGTAGCTCTCAGCGGGCGCAGGGAAGTTATCATAGTTTTCGATGGCACTGAAAGCACCACTGCGTACCGGCATATAACCGGTCTGGGTAACGAAATCCAGGTTTCGCTCGCCTTCCGTCAGCCAGCGGACGAACAGCGCGGCGGCCTCCGCCTTCTGGTCGGTGGTTTTGTAGGCGCAAAGGCCCACACCTGCCTGGGTCATCAGAGCGCCTGTACCTGCCGCCTTGGGCATGGGCAACACATGGAGGTCCATGGGCTCCTGCGTGCCGTCCCGGTAGGTAACAGTGTCGTTATAATAGAGGATCGCCGCGGAGGAGCCGAGACCAGAGAGCACATCACCTGTCATGACCTGGGTGTTGGAATAGAGATCGGAGACCACCACATGCCCTTGGACCAAAGACCGGGCGAACTGCATCCAGCTCTCCTTGAACACGGCGTTATTGGTATCATACCAGCCGTTTTCCGTGTAGAAATCGCCGCTGCCGTGCTCTAATGCGTTCAGTTCCACGGATCGGATGGGATAGTCCAGCGCGCAGAAGGCCTCACCGCCAGACCAGTCATAGAACGTTCCGGCGGCATCGTAAAAACCCTCCCATGTGGCGAGGTCCTCATAGCTGACGCCGGTGGCCTGAGAAAAGCGGGCAAAGCCGCTGCCGTTGCACATTAGGAGCTGGGTGGACTTGGAAATAGGGAAGAGTAGCAGTTTGCCATCTTCCGTTCTGCCGTCATCCAGAAAGCCGGGAACGAAGGCGGACAGATCTTCCACCGTGAACCAGCTATTCCAGTCCACCAGGTTGTCCGCTCCCAGCGCTGTGGCGTCCCCAATGTGGCAGGTGAACAGGTCAGGCATTTCCGGCGCGTCTCTGCCACCCTTTTGGGCCTCCTTGAGGAAGCCGCCGATCTTGGATGCGCTGGAGAGATTCGTCACCTGTACCCGGACGCCCTTGCTTTGCCCCACGGTACGATTGAATTCCTGCACCAGGAGATCCATAGGCGAGCCAGACTGTTCACCGTAAACGTGCCAGAAGTTCAACGTCACAGGGTCGCTCTCCTGGAGCAGGGATTTTTCTCCGCAGCCAGAGAGGGCAAAAACAAGGACGGATACCAACAGCAGGGCAAATAGACGCTTTTTCATGGGAAACCCTCCTAAATAGAGAAACTGTTCATAAATCAGCGGTATTTTAAAATCTTTTTGGTAATAATTGGCCTTTAGGACCCTAATTCGGGGAAATTAGGGTTAACAAAATGAAAATTCCGTGTTATACAGAAACTGAGATCCCTATGCCAAAGAGGAGAGGATCAAAGAACGAGACAGGAAGGACAGCCCGATGAAAGCAAAGCAGTACGTAAAAGAACTGCTTGCCTCCACACGCGCGTAGTTTATATTGTATCATACCCCACGGCGTTTTTACAAGGCGAAAAGCGGGAAAGAAGGGGGAAATACGGATGATTCAGGCAAAGAAAACGGCGGCCTATCGGATCGCTACCGATTCCAACGGAGATCGGATCTTCCGGTTTTACTGCGATATTTCCGGTGAGTTGTGCTGTGTGACCAAGCCCATCCAGGCGGATACCGAGAACGCGGCGCTGGAGATCGCGTGGGAGACGGAGGGACGGTGGGCCTTTGACCGCTGCCCCCGATGTGGCCGGTATGTATCCTCCGCCATGTTCAACATCAACGCGGAGCGGTGTCTGGATTGTGCCCCCTGGGAGAACGAATACCCTGTGTTCTGCCACCACTGCGGCGTCAGGCTGAAAGACCCGAAAGCCTTCTCCTGCCCCATCTGCGGGGCGAGGCAGCTGGTAGGCGGCACAGAGGGAGAGGAGGGAATGACCGAATGACGGAGTATGACCTGGAAACCAAAAAGGCCTTGCGCCGGGTGTCACTTCTGGAATACGGCTTCGGGCCGGAGACCCTGCGGGGGCGCAAGATCTGCCCTGCCTGCGGCAGGGGCAACGGAGCTTACAGGACAGACTGTATGTCCTGCGGCGCGGCACTGCCCAATGAGACCCTCTATGATTTTTACCGCGCCCGCCACCGCTGCTGTCCAGGCTGTGGTGTGGTGGTCACTGATGTGGCGGTGTACTGTCCGGAATGTGGCGCCCATTTGCCGGAAGCGGCAGAACAGCAGGAGATCTCGGTATGAGTATCTTCCGAAAACGGGACCTGTCCCCCGGTAACTACGGGACAGAGCCGGTCCAGCCCAGAGTGGCTGTGTGCTTTACCACACCCACTATGACCCGGCGGGCGGCGGACTGGCTTGCGCGGCTGGGTGGATGCTGTCCACTGGGGATCCTCTCCGACCGCAGCGAAGATGTGATCTGGCAGTGTGATGCCGAAAATGTGGATCTTTTGCTGTTGGAAACCGATTTTTCCCCGGCGGCGGAGGATACCAAGGACGTTTCCGCCCGTTGCGACATCGCCATCGAGGTGCGGCGCAGGTTGCCGGAGTGCAAGGTATATCTGGCCTGCGAGGACGGTTGCCCGGAAAAGCTGCCCGCGCTGGACAAGGCGGTAGAGCTGGCCCTGATCGACGGCTACTGTGTTGGTGGCCTCACCCCGCAGCAAATGCACGCATGGCTGATCGGTGCTGCGGAGGCCATGGAGCGGAGGGAGCGCCGCCGCGAACAGGCGTGCCGGCAGGATAGTCTCCCAGACGACTGATTTAAAACGAAACAACAGGCCAGGCATCCATTGGGGATGCCTGGCCTGTTGTTTCGTGGGATCGGATCAAAAGCGATACAGTAGTTGGAAACGGGACAAGCCGGTCAGAGCAGGTGAATGACCCCCATAGTCATCAATGTGACGAGGCTCCCGGCGATCAGCAGTCCCAATGTGATGGCAGGCAGAGCGTGACGAAGGCGGATATTCAGGAAGGATGCGATCATAGCTCCGGTCCAGGCTCCGGTCCCCGGCAGGGGGATGGCCACGAACAGGATCAGCCCCAGCAGGCGGTATTTCCGCACCAGACGCCCCTTCAGATGGGCGCGGTGTTCCAGAGCATCGATCTTTGGAGCGAAGAAGGCGTGCTTCCGCAGCCGGTCAAAGACCTGACGTACCAGCAGAATAATAAAAGGCACAGGCAGCAGATTGCCAAGGATGGCAGCGCCGCAGGCCAGCCATGGATCCAGCCCGGCGGCAACTCCGGCGGGGATAGCTCCCCGCAGCTCCACCACCGGAATGGCGGCGATCGCCATGGTCATGATGTATGATCCTAAAACGGTTTTCCAAAAGGCCATGAGGTCCCCCTTGCATAAAACTTGCCCCGGCGTTCTCGCGCCGGGGCATCGGCTATCATAGTTTACTCCAGATTCAGGTGTTTTTGCAAGAAGTAAACTGTTAAGAAATAGAAAACGGCACAGTAAATAAGCTCCAGAACGATCAGGAACCACATACCCAGGTGCATACCGGCCACAACGGAAACGTTTGGCTCCCAGCCAAGCAGAAGCCGGTGGAACCAGGAATCGTTCACCAGTGCCATGCCGAGGCCGACCAGAATTTGGAGGGCAATGTCCGTTGCGATATAGAATGCCACGCTCAGAAGCCCCTTGTGATTGGGAAAACTGAAGCCGATGGACATGGCCGAATAAAAGCGCAGACACAGGGCAAAAGAGCCCAGTACGCACAAAAGCAGCAGTTCCACGGCGAAGGCCGCGCCGTTGGCCACCAGATCCAGGTGATTTATCCGGACTGCGTAGTCCAGCAGATTCAGGAAGCCGTGCCACAGATCACCCACGAAGCGGATATCAAAGGCCATGATGCAGCAGGAGAGACCGATCACCACAACAGTGGCGGCAAACCACACGGTTGAGACGATCAGCTTGCTCCAGATCTGCTGGTGGACGCACACCGGAAGGGTCATCATTACGTAGCCCTCGTCCTGCAGGAGATTTTTGTAGAATCGGTTGATCATCAATACAAAAGAGATGATTCCCACGGCGAAGATCCCCACGATGAACAGCATGATGAAGATGGTACCCAGCGTGCGCAGGAGGGAGCTGTCAGAATTCAGCATACCCCGGCTGGAGAAATTGGCACCCACAGACACCAGCAGCAGGATGCCGAACAGGGGCAGCATGATCCGGCCGGTGGCCCGGAACTCATGCTTCAACAACTTTCTCAGCATTTGAACACCTCCCGGAACAGTGCGTCCACGCTCATGCCCTTTTCCTCCCGGATCTGATCCACGGTGGACTGAAGCACCAGATGCCCCCGGTCGATGAACACCACCTCGTCCAGCACCTTTTCCACATCGGCAATGAGGTGGGTGGAGATGACCACGGCGGCATCGGGGTTATAGTTGGAAATAATGGTGGAGAGAATATAATCCCGTGTGGCGGGATCCACGCCGCCGATGGGCTCATCCAGCAGATACAGCCGGGCGGCCCGGCTCATGACCATAATGAGCTGTACCTTTTCCCGGGTGCCCTTGCTCATCTGCTTGATCCGCTGCTTGAGCTGGATGTTCAGATGGTGAAGCATTTCCTCCGCGGCCTGACGGCGGAAGTCCGGGTAGAAATCCTCGTAAAAATCCATGAGCTGCCCGGCGCTCATCCAGGTGGGGATGGCAGTGCGCTCCGGCAGATAGCTGACCATGGCGTGGGTCTCTCGGCCGGGGGCCTTGCCGTCGATCAAAATTTCCCCGCTGCTGGGGGTCAGCAGGCCATTGGCCAGCTTGATAAGTGTGGTCTTACCACTGCCGTTGGGACCTAAAAGGCCCACGATCCGGCCCGGCTCAATGGCAAAGCTGACGCCATCCAGCGCCGAAACCTTGCCGTAGCTCTTGGAGAGCTGATTACATTCTAAAATCGGCATTACATTCACTCCTTTTCCGACTCCTGCCGCAGCAACGACAGCAAATCTTCCTTTTCAAATCCCAGACGCTCCATATCGGTCAGAAAGGACCGCACCCGGTCCGCCGCCAGTGCATGGCGGGCCTCCGTAATGGCCGACTGATCCTCCGTTACATAGCGGCCGGAGGTCCGCTGGCTGTATACCAGTCCGTCCCGCTCCAGTTCTGTCAAGGCCCGCTGCATGGTGTTGGGGTTGACGCCCGCCTCCATAGCCAGATCCCGTACGGAGGGCAGCCGCTCTCCCGGTGAGAACACGCCGGAGACGATACCGGCCCGGATCTGCCCGATGAGCTGGGCATAAATGGGGGCATCATTGGAAAACTGCCAGTTCATGAGCCACCTCCCTGTACTTTTGTATTAAGCAACTAATACAATAACACAAAACGGGGAATTGTCAAGGGGGCAGACTCAAATTTTTGAAATTTTTGCGGAAACCTGTGTTTCTGGCTGCGTAGGTTCCGCTTGTCCCACAGGCGGATGCGTGGTATAATATTCTGTCACAATGTGGAATTTCGCCGAAAACCGACGTGATACAACAATAAGGAGGCTTTCATGAGCTGGAAAGAAAAACGTTTGATCACGGTCCTGAGCATCATTTTGGCTGTGTTGTGCGCCGCGGTGCTCGTCGTGTTGAGCATCCGCTACCGGGCGGCCCAGGCCGCCAAGGATCAGAACACCGTTTCCCCGTCGGACATCGCAGAGGCAGCCCAGAGTGAATATGTGGCCCTGTCTTACAGCAATGGCTCCACAACGCTGTCCTTCTCCCTGAATGAGAACGGCGTCTGGACCTGGGACAGTGAGCCGGACTTTCCTCTGGATGATAGCAATATCAAGTCCATTCTGACGATTTTGGAGATCCTCAAGCCCCAGCAGACCTTGGATATGCCGGAGGACCTGTCGGTGTACGGATTGGATGCCCCGGATGTGAGCCTGACGGCCACGGCTCCGGATGACGCTGTGCTGACCGTTACCTTGGGGAATGCCACCACCGATGGAACCAGCTATTACGCGACTATCAACAGCGACCCGGACCATGTCTTTATTCTGGATGGCACGCTGCGTCAGGCCATGCAGACGCCTATCTACCAGATGTGCCGCCTGCCGGAGCTGCCGGAATTGGCGGAGAGTACCATCACGTCTATCCAGTTGCAGGGGCCGCTGGTGGAGCAGGTGGATCTGGAGGGAAACAGCACCCAGGTCCGGAATTCCACTGTGCTCACTGCCACCCATGCGGAAGATGACAGCGCCGCCGTTTCCTGGCGTTCCGGCGGGGCCAACATTACCGACGCCCCGTCTCTGCGGGCGCTGCTGGAGGATCTGGCGGCCCTGAAAGTGGCGGAATGTGTGGACTTCCGCCCCTCTGATGACGCTGTGACCTTCTGCGGTTTCCAGGATCCTGTGACGCTGACGGTGAACTACAAGACCGCTGCCGGCATTGAGGGCATTTTTGAAATGAACGTCGGTACTCAGAATATGGACGGCACCGGCCGCTACGTCCGCTTCGGGGACGAGCCGGCCATCTATCTCATGGAGTTGGAGCTGTTGGACCCCATGATGCGGCTGGCCTATCAGGGAATGGAGGAAGCGTCCTGACGGGAGGGAAGAACGATGCGTATTCTCATTGTGGAGGATGAAATCCGTCTGGCGGAGACCCTCCGGGACCTGTTAGAACTGGAACACTATACCGCAGATATCTGCCATGACGGGGAAAGTGGTCTGGATAACGCCCTGTCCGACATCTATGATTTGTTGATCTTAGATGTGATGCTGCCGAAGAAGGACGGATTTTCCGTCCTGCGGGAGCTGCGGCGGGCTGGAAAAACTGTCCCGGTGCTGATGCTCTCGGCCCGTTCTGAGCTTGCGGACCGGGTGGAGGGGCTGGACTGCGGCGCGGACTACTACCTCACCAAGCCCTTTGAACCCAAGGAGCTGCTGGCCTGCGTCCGGATGCTGACCCGGCGTCAGCCGGAGCAGCGGGCCTCTCAGGATCTGGAATACGGCGATCTGCGGCTGGAAGTAGATACCTTTCAGCTTAGCTGCGGAGAGCGGTCCGTCCGGCTCAGCCGGAAGGAATTTGATATGCTGGAACTGCTGATGCGGAGCCGGGAGATGGTTCTCACCAAGGAGAATCTGATCCTCAAGCTGTGGGGGTATGAATCCGATGCCGAGGACAACAATGTGGAGGTATACATCTCCTTTTTGAGGAAAAAGCTGGACTATCTCCACTCTAAGGTAAAGATCCGTACCATCCGCATGGTAGGCTACCGATTGGAGCAGGAAACCTGACTGTTCGACTTTTCCACAGCCTTTTCAACATTTTCCACAGACTTTTCGACAAGGGGAGGCACTTGTCATGATTCGGAAACTGCGTTGGAAATTCGTAGCGGTGTGCATGAGCCTGGTGGCCCTGGTGCTCTCGGCGGTGTTCGGCGCCGCCTATCACGCCGTCCGGCAGAATATTGAGGACCTCAGCCGCCAGATCCTGTATCAGGTGCTGCGGGAGGACAATGGCCGCGGCTCCGCGCCCAATACCGCCATTGAGATCGGCGGCGACCGGGTGCTGCTGCCCTATTTCACGGTGAATATCTGGGGCGATACCGCCTATATCACCGGCGGCACCTATGCCAATTTGGAGAATACCGGCACTCTGCGGGAGATCCTCAGTCAATGTCTGGAGCAGGGAGCGGCGGAGGGGACGGTCAGCGCGTACCACCTCCGGTATCTCTCTATGGATAATGGCCTTTACCGGAAACTGGCCTTTGTGGATATGTCCATGGAGCAGGCGGTTCTGCGTCGGCTGGTCCGCTCTTACCTGCTGATCGCCTTGGGAGCTATGCTGGTGTTACTGGGCATTGCGGCAGTGGCATCCCGCTGGGTCACCCGGCCGGTGGAGAAGGCATGGAAGCAGCAGCGGCAGTTTTTGTCGGATGCCTCCCACGAGCTGAAGACCCCGCTGACGGTGATCCTTTCCAACGCGGAGCTGCTGGAGGGGGCAGGCCTTGCGGAAAAGCCTGCCCGGTGGAGCAGCAACATCCACACCGAGGCGGAGCAGATGCGCGCTCTGGTGGAGCAGATGCTGACCTTGGCCCGGGCGGATAACGGCGTCCGGCCTGCCGTGATGGAGCCGCTGAACCTCTCTGACGTGGCCACTGACTGCGTACTGGCCTTTGAACCGGTGGCCTTTGAGACGGGAAAACCCCTGGAGGAGCAGATCACAGCGGACATTACCGTGATGGGAGACGCAGACCGCCTGCGGCGGCTGATCTCCATTCTGCTGGACAATGCTGTGAAATACGGTGCGGAGGGTGGCCATATCACCTTGACACTGGAAAAAGCGGACCGGCAGGCCCGGATCACCGTTTCCAATCCCGGTGAACCCATCCCGCCGGAGCATCTGGCCCACCTGTTTGAGCGTTTTTACCGGGCGGACGCCTCCCGTGGGGAAAAATCCGGGTTTGGATTGGGGCTGGCCATTGCGGACACCATCGCCCGGGAACATAAGGGCGTGCTGAAGGCGGAAAGCGATGCGGCGTCCACCCGCTTTATCTTCACTATGCCATTGAAAAAACAAGCGTAAAAGAGTGAACTAAAAAAGCGGAACGGAGAAACTCTCCGTTCCGCTTCAGCGTGTCGAAAAAGTCTTTTCGCCCCGCTGTGCAAGTTTTCAGAACTTTTATAAAGTTCTGAAAACTTAGAATTTCAATGGCGCAGGACACCCTTCTTGGGTTTCCCGCGCACACTCTTCCTTACCGTTGCGGAAGATTTTTTGCTTTATCGACAGTCTCAAGCGGAACGGAGAAACTCTCCGTTCCGCTTCTTGCTATTTACTGCCTTTTACGCCTTTTTCACCTTGCGGGCCATGATCTCCGGGTCCACGCAGAAGAAGGTGAACTCACCTGTGGCCAGCAGCTTCTCATCCTCACCCAGGATGTCCACCGCCACCAGGCAAGTGGAGTGGCCCCGGTGCCGTACCCGGGCATCGGCCTGGATCTCACCCTCAGACTGGTTGCGCAGGAAGTGAAGGGCGCTGGTCTGCGTGACGTAATTGCGACCATCGGTATGGGCGGCAAAGCCGGTGGCGTTGTCTGCCATGGCGTAGATAGCGCCGCCGTGGACCATGCCATAGGAGTTTTTGCTCTCCGGCTGGATATTCAGCCGGAATACGGCGTGGTCTTCCTCTACCATGACCATCTCAATATGGTTGTAAGTGGCAAAGAGATTTTTGCGCTCTTTGTCCTTAAACATTTCAATTGTAATTTCGTCCATTTTGTTTTCGTATACCTTTCTATTGTACTACTTTTTGAGTGTATCACATATTTTCTCTGATTTCTACTCTTTTTTTGAATTGGGGGTTGACAAACGGCAAATGCGTGCTATCATGAACACATGAACAGACATTCAAATGAAAGGAGCCGCTTATGGAGGACCGCTACAACGTGGAGTGCTGTGAATTGATGCATGCCCACGATGAGATCGTAGAGAGAGTACAAAAGGAGATGCCAGGGGAAGATACCCTGTATGACCTGACAGAACTGTTCCGGATCTTCGGTGATTCCACCCGTATCCGCATCCTGTATGTGCTCTTTGAGGCAGAGATGTGCGTGTGCGACATCGCGGCGCTGCTGGGAATGACCCAATCCGCTATTTCCCATCAGCTCAAGGCACTGAAAAACGCCCGGCTGGTAAAGTCCCGGCGAGATGGCAAAACGGTGTTTTACTCTCTGGCGGACGATCATGTGAAAACCATCATCGATCAGGGATTAGAACATATTTTGGAGTAATTTTTGATTTCCAATTCAGTTCTCATAAATATTAAAATCAGGAGGAAGCTATTATGAAGAAGCATTACAAGTTCGAGATCGACTGCGCCAACTGTGCCGCCAAGGTGGAGGAAGCCATTAAGAAGATCGACGGCGTCAACAACGCCACGGTGAGCTTCATGACCCAGAAGCTGACGCTGGACGCCGATGATGCCCGCTTTGACGAGATCCTGCAAAAGGTCGTGGCTGTCGCGAAGAAGATCGAGCCGGACTGCGAGCTGCACCTGTAAGAACCGCCACAGGTGACGCTTTGCCCGTTTCCTAAAAAGGAGGATACGATGACGACCCTTTCCAAAAAGCAAAGAAAAATGCGGAACCGCATCCTGATCGCGGCAGCTCTGCTGGTTCTGGTCAAGCTGCTGCCCCTTACCGGCTGGATCCGGGGCCTGTGCTGTCTGGCGCCGTATTTCATCATCGGCTATGATGTGCTGCGGAAGGCGGCACTGGGTATTATCAATGGGCAGGTCTTTGACGAAAACTTCCTGATGGCCCTTGCCACCGTGGGCGCTTACGCTACCGGAGAGTTTGATGAGGCTGTGTTCGTCATGCTATTCTACCAGACCGGCGAGTTGTTCCAGGACTATGCCGTGGGCAAATCCCGGAGCTCCATCGCCGCGCTGATGGACATTCGGCCGGACACCGCCCATCTGGAAACGGAAAGCGGCTTGGAAACGGTGGATCCGGAGGATGTGGCCGTAGGTGCCGTCATCGTGGGGAAGCCCGGCGAGCGGGTGCCGCTGGACGGCACGG
>SAMEA104315439__coassemble_376_pt1 | contig 18783 bp, 20 predicted proteins | sample SAMEA104315439__metabat2_high_PE_013 | metagenome-assembled genome bin SAMEA104315439 (sample SAMEA104315439) | gut metagenome | biome: Monkey gut; feature: monkey-associated habitat; material: faeces | place: China | collected 2013 | reverse complement strand
AGTTCGAGATCAAGGGCGGCTTCATGGACGGCAAGCCCGTCGATCTGGCCACCATTCAGTCTCTGGCTTCTATTCCCGCTCTGCCTGTCCTGCAGGCTCAGGTTCTGGGTACCATGCTGGCTCCCATTACCGGTCTGGCTGTTGTCCTGAAGCAGATCGCCGAGAAGAACGGCGCTCCTGCTGAAGAGGCTGCTGCCGAAGCTCCCGCCGCTGAATAATTCAGCGCACATCCCACACAAACAAAAATAACTATTAGGAGGCAAATACAATGTCTGAGAAAGTTACCGCTATGATCGAAGAGATCAAGGGTCTCACTGTTCTGGAACTGTCCGAGCTGGTTCACGCTCTGGAGGAAGAGTTTGGTGTTTCCGCTGCCGCTATGGCTGCTCCCGCTGCTGGCGCTGCTGCTCCCGCTGCTGAGGAGAAGACCGACTTCGACGTGGTCCTGACCGGCTTCGACGCTGCTGCCAAGATCAAGGTCATCAAGGTCGTCCGCGAGATCACCGGCCAGGGCCTGGCTGAGGCTAAGGCTACCGTCGAGGGCGCTCCTTCCACTCTGAAGGAAGCTGTCAGCAAGGACGAGGCCGAGGCTCTGAAGAAGCAGCTGGAAGAGGCTGGCGCAAAGGTCGAGCTGAAGTAAGTAAGACTTTCCGCAACATAAAAAGCTCCGTGTCTATGGACACGGAGCTTTTTTGCGGATCAAAACGCATTTTAGAGAGGAAAGGATCCCTTTTTCGGATAAAAAGGTCAGCGGAGATGGCACATGGCCCAGACAGCGTTGTGGTCCGACAGCTCCGCCCCCTGGAATCGTTCCAGAGCAGAGCCGGGCTTGGCATAGGTGAGATCCTCCTTGGCTGTGGAGATCATCCGGCTTTCCGATGCGGTGGCGCCTTTCAGCAGGATCCAGTCCAGACGTAGAGGCAGGGAATCGCCGTTGGGCAGAGGCTTGCGGCGGGTGAGACGTGGCTCCTTCGGAACGATCTCATAGCCGTCGGTAGCGCACAGGGGCAGCAGAGGTTCAAAACTGCCCACATCCTCTAAGCAGCGGCGGCGCAGAGCGGGATCGGCAGCGATGGCGCCGATGTCCTCCTTGGCCCGGCCGTCGAAGGTGTTGGTGTTCAGATCACCGCCCAAGATCAGGGGCATATCGGGCAGCTCCTTGCGGACAGCCTCCAGAATGGTGGACATCTGGGCCTTACGGCCCTCGCCGTGGGTGCGGTTTTCCAAGTGGATGGACACGGCACCAACCGACTGTCCGCCTACGTCCAGCTCCGCAAAGACGGCCAGCCGTCCACCAATGCGCTTCTGGCGGTCGAAGTACCAGTTATACTGTTCAGGCAGGCGGATCACACCGGCACGGCGGATGGGCCAGCGGGAAAAAACAGCGTTGCCATGGAAGCCCTTGGCGTTTTCATCATTCACCAGCTCAATGAACTCAAGTCCCCAGGCATAGTTCAAACCAAACGCCTGGGCCAATTCACGGGCTGTATTCTTGTTGCCGGAGCGGGCGCAGCCGTCATCCAGCTCGTTGGCCAGGATCACGTCAAAGGGCTGGATATCCGGGCAATCCCGCAGAAATTCCTGAATTTCCGGCAGGTTTACGCCCCGTTCCATGTTGAACATCAGAACGCCCAGGGCCTCCGGGACCTGTGCAGGCGGTGCGACAAAGTTATCAGTCTCCGCTTGGGAAAATTGAGGGATCATGGCCATGACCTCCGTCTGCGGCCGGTCATCTAACAGCGCCCCCAGACGCTTGCGTTCATTCAGCGGGATACCTTGCATGATATTCGTTAACTCCTTTTCCTGCAAAATTTTACGGTAGGGAAGGGCTTGGAGCAAGTCTGCGGACCACAAAATCAAAGGGCTGGTGCAGACAAAAAACGCGAAACGTGTAAACGTTTACGACATTAGATTAACAAGATTTGTAGAAAAGGTCAAGAAAAATCTGAAAATTCTCCGAAATGGTCAAAAATGGCGGACAAGTTTAGACAGATGCACAAGCCGCTTGGAGACAGAGCTGCCAAGACTTCCTTTTTGGGGCGGAATGTGGTATATTGGAAAAAAACATTGAGGAGGCATTATGACCGCAATGAAAGAACAGCCCTCCGCACGGCAGATCTACGGGACCATCGGACCGGCCTGTGCGGATGTGGAGACGCTGGAAGCGATGTTCCGGGCCGGGATGACTGGCATCCGGCTGAATCTCTCCCATGTGACGCTGGCTCAGGCGGCGGATCAGGTGGACGTGCTGCATAAGGCGGCGCAACGCTGCGGAAAACAGGCGGAATTGCTGATCGATATGCAGGGACCGGAACTGCGGGTAGGCATATTGGCGGAGCCGATGACGCTGAATGAAGGTGAAAAAGTCAAATTGGGTGGCAAGGGAATCTCCTTGCCGGAGATTGCGATTCCTGCGCTATTGCCCGGTCAGGAGGTGCTTTTGGATGACGGCAAGCTGCTGCTGCGGGTCACGGAGCAGGCTGAGACCGGTGCGGTGGCGGAGGTCCTTCGGGGCGGCGTTCTGCGAGGGCGGAAGAGCCTGGCTCTGCCGGGAGCAGATCTGGAACCGCCGACGATGACAGCATCCGATGTGGAGAATATCCGCGTTGCGGCGGCCTGCGGCGTCACCGGCGTTATGCAGCCCTTCGTGCGCAGCCGCCAGGATCTGGAAACCGTTCGACGGGCGCTGGACGAAAATGGCGGAGCGAATATCCGGCTATTCGCCAAGATTGAAAACCAGACGGGGCTGGAACGGCTCCCGGAATTTTTGGAAACGGCGGATGAGATCGTCATTGCCAGAGGGGATCTGGGGAACGCCATGCCCCTGTGGGAGCTGCCGGCGGCCCAGAAGCGGATCGAGGCCCAGTGCCGTAAGGTGGGGAAACCCTTCATGGTGGTGACGCAGATGCTGGCGTCCATGGAGCAGAATCCGGTACCCACCCGGGCGGAGGTCAGCGATATTTTCAATGCTGTGGTAGACGGTGCCGCTGCGGTGATGGTCACCGGGGAAACGGCGGTAGGAAAATGGCCGGTGGAGGTCATCCGGTATCTCAGCAATACGGTCCAAGCTGCAGAGCGGTTCCTGCAAGAGGGATAAAATCGGCCCCGAATCTGTTTGCAAGCAGATTCGGGGCCGTCTTTTTTACTTTTTGACAGCTTTTGCCAGCAGAGCCTGTCCTTCAGGGGATTTTAAGACGTCCAACACGGTTTCCCGCACCAACGCCTTGAAGGAGTCGCTTTTCAGCAGGGCGCTGAATACAGCACCGTCGCTCTTACCGCTGTCACCGGACTGGGCCACCACTGCGGCCGTCGCCTTCCGGACGGCTTTGGGCAGCACCACGTCCTCCTGGGGGACGGCACCGCTGAGCCAGTTATCCATACTGGTGGGATCGTCGGTCTCACCCCGGAGATAGGGGAGGGACACGCCAAAGGCTCCTGCCAGCTTTTGCTGCTGCTCCTGAGAGGGCGTCTGGCGGCCGGTCTCAAACTTTTCGATGGACAGGCGGGGCAGTCCCAGCGCCGCCGCCAGCGCGGGACGACTGAGGCCTTTTTCTGTCCGAAGTGCTTCGATTCTCTGTGCCATAGTTACCATGATGGGGTGAATCCTCCTTATGCTTGACTGGGTTTCCGGTCCAGATCCGGCAGCAGGACGATCTCGCCTGATGCCAGTGTTTTTTTCATGTCAATGAGCCGCTGGTTGCTGGACCCGCGGAAGCGGAGAGAAATATCCTTCAGTTCTTCCACAAAGCGGCCGTCCACCAGTACATCCAGCATGGATAGCAGCTCGTCCGTCACCTCACAGTGGGGGTGGCTGCCCTCCGTCCGCAATTCCTCCAGTGTGAATCCGGAGAAGGCCCATACGGTCTTTTGCGGGTAGGCCTCCCGCACCCGATGGAGAAATGGGACCAGAACTCGTTGGTTTTCCGGCTCAAAGGGTTCACCGCCCAGCAGGGTCAGTCCATGAATGTAGGAAGGGGCCAACAGGTCCAGAAGATACTGTTCTGTTTCTGCTGTGAAGGGCTGACCATAGTCAAAGTCCCATGTCTGGGGCTGAAAGCAGTGCTCACAGTGGTTGGTGCAGCCGGAAACAAACAGCGTGACCCGGACGCCCTCGCCATTGGCAATATCGCAGTTTTTGATCTCGCCGTAGTACATACAATACCTCCCTGCGGTAAACCAGGGGCGGTTGACCGCCCCTGGTTTTTGGGGATGTTCCATTGGATCTTGTCAGAAGAAATAATGCCTGACGGCCTCTTTTATAGCCGTATTATAACAAAGAACACGAAAAAATGCAATTATGGAAAATATCAGGGGAAAGAAGAAATGCGTTTTGATATTTAAAAATCAAAACGTTGAAAACGGGGAGCTGTAAAGCAAAAATGCTTGATGGAAACTCAGAGATCGCATTTTCCACGGGCCAGATACATGCCTGCCGGGACGGTGTCCAGAACCTTGCCGTTCTCCACGGCCTTGCGGCCCCGGAGCCAGACCTCCCGGATGCCGCCCGCGGTGACAAAGCCCTCGTAGGGGTTGTAGTCCACATTGGCAATGCAGTCCTCCGCCCGGATCACATGGCTGTCGCCGGGATCGTAGATCACGATGTCAGCATCGCTGCCGGGGGCCAGAACGCCCTTGCGGGGATAGAGACCGTACAGCTTGGCGGGGTTCTCACTCAGCACCCGGCACATCTGGGCCAGAGAGAGCTTCTTGGCGGCCACGCCGTAGGAGTAGATCAGCTCGCCACGGGTCTCCACGCCAGGCAGTCCGCCGGGGATCTTGGTGAAGTCCTCGCGCCCCGCGTCCTTCTGCGCCAGTGTGAAAGAACAGTGGTCGGTAGAGACCGTCTGGATCTCGCCGCGGCGCAAGCCACGCCATAATACTTCCTGATTGGCCTTTTCCCGGATGGGGGGTGCGCAGATGTACCGGGCCGCCTGGGAGTAATCGGGATCATAATAAACGCTTTCATCCAGCAGAAGATACTGAGGGCAGGTCTCAACATAGACCTTCTGGCCCCGTTTTCGAGCGTGTTCCACCTCCTTGAGAGCCTCCTCATTGGTCAGGTGCACGATGACCACAGGGCAGTCCGCTGCCTGGGCGATCCGCAGAAGGCGGCCGATGGCCTCGGCCTCCAGATAGGGAGGGCGGGTCTCCGGATGACTGGAGGGTCCCATCAGCCCAGCGGCTTTTTTCTCAGCGATCATACCGTCGATGACGCCGGCGTTCTCACAGTGGACACCGCAGATACCGCCCAGGTGCCGCAGCTCCTTCAAAGCCCAATACATGTCCCGGTCGCCCACCATCATGGCAGGGTAGGTCATATACATCTTGAAAGAGGACACGCCCTGACGGAACATTTCCGGCAGCTCCGCCCGGATGGATTCATTCCAATCGTCAATGGTCATGTGGAAGCCGTAGTCGCAGAAGGTGCGGCCGTCTGCTTTTTTATGCCAGAGGTCCAAACCGAATTGCAGGCTCTCTCCCTTGTTGGGGCAGGCGAAGTCGATGACGGTGGTGGTGCCGCCCTTCAGGGCCGCACGGCTGCCGGTGGTAAAATCATCCGCCGTAGTAGTATTGCAGACGTCCAGATCAAAGTGGGTGTGGGCATCGATAAAGCCGGGGAACAGGAGGCAGCCCTCCACATCCACCGTCCGGTCCGCCGGTGTGAGGATCAGGCGGCTCACCTGCTTGACCTTTTCACCCTCTACCAGTACATCAGCCCGCTTGGGACCCCGGCCAGTGATGACGGTACCGCCCTTGAACAGCGTACGCATAAAAAGCACCTCCAGATTAGATTCTGTCGTCAGTATAGCACGGTTTTTTGAAAAAAACCAGAGGGACAACGGGGGAGAATTCACGGAGAATTGACCCGGCAAAACGCAAAAATTTACAAATAGTAGTTGAAACGGAAAGCCAATATGGTATAATTTGAATATATCGGGGCGGAGTTCACTTGCAAATTGTACCGCCCTAAATAAAAAGGAGGTCTTTGCGAATGAAGAAGTTCCTGTCTGTGCTGCTGGCAATAGCTATGATCTTCTCCCTGACGGTCACAGTCTCTGCGGACGAGACCAAGGGCGAGATGGACGGCTATATAGTGGTGCTGCACACCAACGATGTGCACGGCGCTATTTCCGGCTATGCCAAGGTAGCGGCTTTGAAGAAGGCTTATGAGGCTGATGGCGCTTATGTCCTGCTGATGGACGCTGGCGATTTTTGTCAGGGCGATCCTACGGTCAGCGTTTCTCAGGGCAAAACGGCTGTTGAACTGATGAACATGACCGGGTATGACGTTACGACCCTGGGCAACCACGAGTTCGACTACGGCTATGACAATCTGGTAAAGCTCTCCAAGGAGGCCAAGTTCCCCATTGTGGCAGCTAACGTGCTCTATCAGGGGAAGCTGGCATTCAACGCCAATCAGATCTTTACCACGCCGTCCGGCGTCAAGATCGGCGTGTTCGGTTTGGAGACCCCTGAGACCGCAACCAAGGCGCACCCCGCTAAGATCAAGGGCGTGACCATTCTGTCTGACAAGTCTATGTTCGATTGCGCACAGGCACAGGTGGACTCCCTGAAGGCGGACGGCTGCGATTACATCATCTGCCTGGGACATCTGGGCATCGATAAGGAATCCATTGGCAATCGTTCCACGGATCTGCTGAATGTTGTGGACGGCATTGACGTGTTCATTGACGGACACTCCCACTCCACCATGAAGGACATTGCCGAAGTGACCGACAAGGACGGCAAGGTCAACGGCACCCTCCTTACGTCTACCGGCAGCAAACTGGCCAACGTGGGCGTTGTGACCATCAACCCCAAGGGTAAGATCACGGCTATGAGTGCCTCTGTTGAGGGCATGGTTGCAGAGAATAAGGCCGTGGCTGCCAGAGCTGCCGCCATCAAGAAGGAGATCGACGACGACTACGGCACCGTATTCGCAAAGACCAAGGTGGAGCTGGACGGCGTGAAGGGCAATGTTCGGAGCCATGAGACCAATCTGGGCGACCTCATCACTGACGCGCTGGTTTGGGGCGCCGGAAAGAACGGCACCAGGGTGGACGCGGCTGTTACCAACGGCGGCGGTATCCGGGCCTCCATCAAGAAGGGTGATATTACTAAGAAGGACATCAACACAGTGCTGCCCTTTGGCAACACGTTGAGCATCGTAAAGGTCACAGGCGCGGAGCTGCTGGAGGCTCTGGAGGCTTCGACCTACTGCACACCGGATTCTATCGGCGGCTTCCCCCAGGTCAGCGGCATCGTCTACACCATTGACGGCACCAAGACCTACGACGCAGGCGATGTGTATGAAGGCTCCACCTACCACGCACCCAAGACCATCCGCCGTGTTACAATCCAGTCCGTAGGCGGCAAGGCTTTCAATCTCAGAACGGTCTACACCATCGCTACCAATGACTTCCTGGCCGCCGGCGGCGATACCTACTACGCTTTCAAGACCGCTTCCGTCAACTACGATCTGGGCATCCCCATGGATGAGGTCGTGATGGATTATGTTAAGACCGAGCTGAAGGGCGTTGTGTCCGCAGAGGATTACGGCGAGTCCGGCGAGCGCATTACCATCATCAAGGGCCTGCCCTTTACGGATGTGGATCCTTCCGCCGCCTATTACAGTGCTGTGAAGTACTGCTATGAGAACAACATCTTCAAGGGCGTCACGGATACGATGTTCATGCCCAACAATACGATCACCCGTGGACAGATGGTCACGGTGCTGTGGCGGATGAATGGTTCTCCCGAACCTAAGAGCGCCAATCCCTTCGGTGATGTGGCCGCTGCCTCTCCCTTCGTCAAGGCCATCGCCTGGGCAGCTGAAAACAAGCTGACCAACGGCATCACCGAGACGACCTTTGCCCCGGCACAGGCCATTTCCCGTCAGCAGTTCCTGACCATCCTGTACCGCTACGCACAGTTCATGGGCTATGATGTGTCTGTGGGCGAGGATACCAACATCCTCTCTTACGAGGACGTGGCTCAGGTGGGCGAGTACGCCATCCCCGCGATGCAGTGGGCTGTCGGCTCCGGCGTTCTGGTGACTGAAAAGACCCTGACGCCCCGCGCTGCGGCACCTCGCTACAACGTGGCAGAGTTCCTGGCCAGCTTCTGCACGAAGGTGGTTCCCGCCGTTGAGATGCTGCCCAAGGCTGCCTGATTTTCAGACGAAAATACACATTGATCCCCAAAAGAGCCGCGGAGATGAAGTCTTCGCGGCTCTCTTTTTCGCTCCGGCGCATAGGCCGGCGCTTTCCTGCGGAGACTAACGGGGAAAGTGAGGGATCGCAATGGAGAAGGACAAGGAGACAAAGGCGACGGAGGAGCGTGAAGGGAGTCAGGTGAACCAGAACGTAGTGGATTTCGGTTCCGCCATGACAAAAACCGCCCACGGAACCGTTTATACGCTGGCCATCATCGGACAGATCGAGGGGCACACGGCGGCACCAAATGGCACGAAAACCACCCAGTATGAGCATATGCTTCCTTTACTGGCGAAGCTGGAGGAGAGCCGGGAGGTGGACGGTATTTTATTTCTGCTGAACACCGTGGGCGGCGATGTGGAGGCGGGACTGGCTATCGCAGAGTTGATCGCCGGACTGACCAAGCCCACGGCGGCCATCGTTTTAGGGGGCAGCCATTCCATCGGCGTTCCGTTGGCGGTGGCGGCCCAGCGGAGCTTTGCGGTGCCCTCCGCCGCCATGACCATCCATCCCGTGCGGATGAGCGGAACGGTCATCGCCGCGCCTCAGACTTATAACTATTTTCAGCGGCTTCAGGAGCGAATCGTGGCCTTTGTAGCGGGACACAGCCGGATCTCGGCGGAGAAATTTCAAGCCCTCATGCTGGCGAAGGATGATATGGCGGCAGATGTGGGCAGCGTGATCTACGGCGAGGAGGCGGTGCATCTGGGGATCATCGACCAGCTGGGCGGATTGCGGGAAGGATTGGACTGGCTCTATCGGAAAATGGACGAAACGAGGGGGTGATGCCCCTCGTTTTCCTATTGAAATAAGTGCGTTTTTCTGATATAGTATCTTAGTTAAAGTATGGTCAAAGTATATGGGTGTAGATCGAGGTGAGATATAGATGTACTTAAAAGCGCTGGAGGTGCGATACATCTTGTAAAACCTTGTAATACCAACGGAAACCGGGTATAATCAAACTCAAATTACACCACTTTTACACCAAGTAGGGAGCCTGACATAGTCCCTAATCCTCTGGGCGATGAACGTCGCCCGCCTACATATTTTTGCCCTTTGATAAACATACGAATCTCGTGTGCTGATCAAAATGCAAAACGTAAAAAATAAGGGTACGTTTACCGGAGCAATCCGATATTCGTACCCTTTATTTTAACGTTTCTTTCGTTTTCCTTGACCGTGTTTTGGGCCAAGCGCCTGTTGGAATTTAGCTTCCGCCACGTAGTCGGTTTTCTTCATGGATGGCATCCGAAATGTGAATACGGTTTTGTCGGAATGGTGGCTAACAGCTAAATCTCCGCGCGATATAATATCCATGCCAATAAGCAATCCAATTCTCTGGGGCTCTAATATAGCGTCAGTCACCTTTAGGTCATGAACGGTCACATCGTTTGGTAACACGAGATCAATCAAATAGGTATTGGATTCACGTTGACCGGATGGAGTGTTAATAATAGTTTTGCCGCACGGAACCAATGACAACTCTTCCGCAATTTCCTGAGAAATGCATGTTCCAGTAGCTCCGGTGTCCCATAATGACCGTACAACCTTCGATGTGGTCTGAGAGCATATGGTAGCGTCCACTATTAACTTATTAACAACTGCGGCATATCCAACAGTAAAAGCTGTCGCCATCTCTCTATCTACCTTATCATTTTATTTCAAAAATTCATCGATGCAATATAGCAATTATACGCATCAGGCGAACTCGCGCATTCCTGCACAATAAAGCTACCGGGAGCCTCTGTTTTTTCAGTCATGCGCACGCCATCAGCGAAGGAGGTGTATTGTCCGATTACTGTTTCATTTTTGATTGCCAAGAAAGAATGTCCAAACTTAGCGAAAAGCTCATCGTAATGGTCGCGGAACCACTTAAAATCAGAAGATTGCATAATTCACCTCCGCCAACAAGTAATAATAGTATACTCTGACAGAATGATGAAGTCAATATTTACATGGCATATACTTTGAAGTGAGCCGTCTGTTGCAACAGACGGCTCACAGTGCTTGGGCCTCAGCCCCGGCCATGTAGGTTGTATAATCGATAAGCGATGTTTCTTTGCCGCACATCGCGAAGCGTCTTTGTATAAAACCAGCCCTTGTAAACATAGTCTCTTGAATGCTGGCACTCACTCGGCTCCGTTTCGATTCGCAATGATTCACCAGAAAGCAGGCGGCCGATGAGAGTCGGGCAAGGTTCGTAAGTATCCATATAATCACTCCAAGAAATCATTCTCGGCCAAGCATCTCTCGTATTCCTTTACAAGCAGCTTGATGGTTGATTGAGCCTTCTGGTTCTTAAAATCTGGATGTGTGGCACAATAATGCTCATAGTCAGTAATGTCCAAGATGATCTCGTCACAGTGCTCCTTGCTATGTCTCTGACCATGACGAACTTCATCTCCAAAGCGTAAGATCCTTCTACGAGACTCTTTCGCATTGCGCTCGCCTTCTTCATCACTACGCTTTTCACCGACTTTGCGCATCTCCGTGATTTCGTTTTCCAGCTTATCAACTTTTGCAATAACATCCTTGTTAATCGCACGGCCAATCGCACTTGCCGCAGCAGACCAAGGATTGATTTTGATGGGCGCGATCTGGACTAACCCGGTCGCCGCGACCAAGATAACAGCACCCCAAGTGGCATACGAGCCAATGGGGATCTTCGCAAGTTCAGACAGTACGCTCATCGGTCATCACCGCCTTATTCAGCGGTAATGCCGACAGCTTCTTTGTTCAGAACCTTAGAAGCCGCGCAGATGTCATCAATCAGCGCAGAGATCTTCGCCAGAGCGGCGTCATCCAGATCATAGTTGATATTGGCAGCGCTGGTGCGGATCATAGCCATGACCCACTCCTTACGAGTAGCACCATCGGAGAACTTTTGCACAACTGCTGTCTTGTGAATCTGGAAGATATGCTGCAAAACGGAACCGTCATTAGCGGTACACTCATTGAAAAGCCCCACAGTTTTTCAACCGCCTGCAACATTGCAACGCAGATCATCGCACAGGTTGCCAGTAACCAATATGGCGGTCAGTCGATCTCACTTGCTCATTTGGCTCCATTCGTCGATGTGAGCCGGCAGAAAATCAAGGAGAATGTCCTTAAAGAACTTGCTTTGGCGGGTACTCAACCGACCGACGAAACGGTTGCCAAAATTGTGGAAGCGCGCTTGCGAGATGAGGTGCGGCGGGGAATTCAGACGATCCAGTATCAAGTGGTCACTCTGATGACGACCAATGGACAGGCACCTTTTATTACGGTATTCATGTATATTGATGAGGTAGACGATCCGCAGACACGGGCAGACCTTGCCATGATTATCGAAGAAACTCTGCGTCAGCGGTATCAAGGTGTGAAGAATGAATCCGGCGCTTGGGTAACGCCGGCTTTCCCAAAGCTCATTTATGTGCTGGACGAAGATAACATTCATGAAGATTCTCCGTACTGGTACTTGACCGTTATGGCAGCCAAATGCACGGCACGCCGTATGGTTCCTGACTATATTTCCGCCAAGAAAATGCGGGAGCTCAAAGGTGATGTGTACACCTGTATGGGGTGCCGCAGCTTCCTGACGCCAGATCGTTTCACTGCTTCCGGGGTCGGCAATATTGCCAATGCCGGCAATTATGATCCAGACAAGCATAAATACTATGGACGCTTGACCATCACGTTGGGGCGTCCCTAAACCTTGTGAACGCAAGAAAAAGCGGTGTACCGCACATGCGGTGCTAACGGTGAAACCCAAGTTGGGCAATACCGTGCCAAGTTTGTTCTATGATGGCTCCTTACAAATTAGGAGGCTTTATGATAATTTTCGGTAAAGAATTTAAACCATATGACAAAGACTCATAGAACTGAAATTATTGAAGAATACGACGAGAACGGCAAGCTGGTTCGCAAGACGACCACCGAGGAAACCGAGGAATCCAATGATCCAGCCCCTGCATGGGGCGATAATTGGTGGGCACAGCAGATCCGCTATAACAAATACGCGGATACAAGCGACAGAACCGTTCCAAATGAATCGTATACCACCAAAACAAACCTGAAAGGTTAATTAACCAATTTCCGCCGATAAATTTGTCCGACAAAGAAAGCGGCAGGGGCGAATGCACGCTCCTGCCGCTTGGGAAAGAGTATCGGAGGCTTAGAATGCCAACCATGCGATAATCTTTTAGACCACCGTGATGATGGACACTAAGAGCACCGACACGTTGGCGGCGGCTGCAAAGAACCGCTCCCATTTAGAAACGTTCGTCTCTGTCATGGTTGTACGCCAACCTTTCTTTCGCTTCGCCCTGGGCTTCTAACCCTACGCAAGGACAGCAATTTTCTGCAGCAAACGTATCGGCGTTTTGGGCGGATGGGTTGCGGTGATGTGGCATGGAGTCATATGTGCACTATGCTCCATGTTGCTCACCGAGCTCCATCCCAGCTATTATACATTCAAAATATATCAAAAGCAAGGAGCATCCTATGCCTATTAACATTAAGGCAAAATACTTTACAGACATTGAACCGCTTGAGCAAATCGATGGCGGCGATTGGATCGACCTGCGTGCGGCGGAAGACGTCAAACTGAAGGCAGGTGAGTTCAAGTTGATCCCTCTTGGCGTCGCGATGGAACTCCCGGAAGGATATGAGGCTCATGTAGTGCCCCGCAGTTCCACCTTTAAGAAGTGGGGCATTATCCAGACGAATCATATGGGCGTCATTGATCAAGCATATTGCGGAGACCTCGATCAGTGGCACGATCCTGTGCTGGCTGTACGAGATACGGTGATCCATAAGAATGACCGCATCTGCCAATTTCGTATCGTTAAAAATCAACCTAAATTGAATTTTGAAGCTGTCGATCATCTTGGAAACCCTGACCGAGGAGGTTTCGGCAGTACAGGGAGCAATTGATATGGCAAATATGAAAAATCCCGTCAAGGCTATCCATGCCTTCTGCGTGGACTGTATGGGTGGGCATGAGTCATATATCAAAACCTGTACAACTGAAACCTGCCCTTTGCACCCGTTTAGAATGGGTAAGAATCCATACCTAAAACGGGAAATGTCACCGGAACAAATCGAGGAGTTCCGGCAGCGCATGAAGCATTATCGTGAAGTTCAGGAACAGAAAAAACTCAAGGAGAATCAATATGAGTAAAGATGAAATGCTTGACAAAATCGCTGACCTCAGCTACCGCATGAACTGGCTTGTACATGATATGTACGAAGCAGGATACACAGATGATGATATCCAGTGCGCCGTTGATGACGGTGCTCGCGAGTATCGTATCATGCTCGGAGACGAGGAGTAAGCGTAATCAATATTTCGTATGGAGGGGAGGCTTCGGCCTCCCTTTTTTATACGCGCGGATACATAAGGAGGTTGCTATGAAGGAGATCCCTATCTGGGAAAAATACACGCTTACCATCGATGAGGCCGCTGTTTATTTTCGAGTCGGTGAAGCTAAGTTACGCAAAATTGTCAGTGAAAACCAAGACGCCGATTATGTTTTATGGAACGGAGCGAGAGCACAGATCAAACGGAAGAAATTTGAGGACTATATTGATCGTTGCACACTTATATAAAACCTTGAAAAAATACGCCTGCCATGGTACAATAAACTACTATGTCAGGCTCCGGAAGTAAGGAGCTGATTATTTATGCCAGACAGGAGAGATCGAAAGGGACGAATTTTACGACCGGGAGAATCCCAGAGAGCGGATGGCCAGTATATGTATCGCTATACAGATGCCCTAGGGGATAGAAGAACCGTCTATAGTTGGACATTGGTCTCAACGGATAAGGTGCCGAAAGGCAAGCGCAGTAAGATCGCTTTGCGAGATATGGAAAAGCAGATTGTGCGAGACGTGGACGACGGGATCGTTCAGAATACGTTGACCGTCGCACAGGCATATCAGAACATGATGGAGATCAGAGTAGATTTGAGAACGACCACGAAGTCAAATTACAATCTGATCTTCAACACAATGATTGCCCCTAAATTAGGGAATAGAACTCTGGCCTCTTTGCGTCATAGCACTATCGAAAAGTTCTATCTCTCGCTCGCACGCGAACGTGGATACTCGGCAAGCACAATTCTTGTGGCTCATAACATTGTGTACCTGATATGCGAACGAGCGGTTGAAGATAATATTATTCGCAACAATCCGGCAGCAAACGCGTTTGGAGTCATCTCCAAATCCGATGTCGCAAGGCCGCCTGTCAAACGAGAGGCTTTAACGGTAGAACAACAGACATCCTTCGTCAATTACGTCTACGGTACGAAGGCGACAGAGAGGTACGGGAACTTGTTCACGGTGCTGCTTGGCACAGGAATGCGCATTGGCGAGGCCCTCGGACTACGGGTATGCGATTGTGACTTCGAAGCGAATATGATTCGTGTTACCCATTCCTTGGTATACAAACAACCAGACGGAGAAGGATATCGGTATATGATACTGCGCCCCAAAACTCCATCTGGTTACAGAACAATCCCAATGATGGCCGAAGTGAAGACCGCTCTTCTAAGAGAAATCAACGAACACCGAAACAATACACAACCAGCTTTTGAAGTGGATGGCTACACGGACTTTATCTTCCTTAACCAGCGTGGTAAGGGAATGAGGGCTTCGCGCCTTTGCGAAGTGCTCAAGCAGATACAACACGACCACAACTGTGTTGAGAAGATGCGAGCCATAGAAGAAAATCGACAGCCTATTTTGTTACCACACATTTCACCACATGTCCTGCGTCACACATTCTGCACACGCCTTTGTGAACAAGGACAAAATATCAAAGTCATTCAGGATGTCATGGGACACAAACATAGCTCAACGACCTTAGACGTTTACGCTCATGCCACAGACGACATTAAGGCTGAGAGCTTCGCACAGTTGGATGGCAAAATCAAGCTGGCCTGATTCAAATTGGTGTAGAATCGAATTTACACCAAAATCTACACCAATTGACTGAGAAGTTATGAGAAGATATGAGAAGTTATACCACTTCAAAGTTCTCAATATCAGTCAAATGAGAAGATATGAGAACTTATGAGACGAGGTGAGATATAGATGTACTTAAAAGCACTGGAGGTACAGGGCTTCAAATCCTTCCCTGATAAGACGGTCCTGAACTTCGGTGAGGATATTACGGCCATCGTAGGACCTAATGGCTCCGGCAAGTCCAACATTTCCGACGCTATCCGCTGGGTCATGGGCGAGCAGTCCAGCAAGGCCCTCCGCGGTGGCAAAATGGAGGACGTGATCTTCGGCGGCACAGAAAAACGCGCCCCGGTGGGCTTTGCTCAGGTGACGTTGGTGCTGGACAACACAGGTCATCTGTTCCCCTCTATGGACGAGTCCGAGGTGGCCGTCACCCGGCGATATTACCGCAGCGGAGAGAGCGAGTATTACATCAACCGCCAGTCCGTCCGACTGAAGGACATGACGGAGCTGTTTATGGACACCGGCATGGGTCGGGAGGGCTATTCCATCGTAGGCCAGGGCCGGGTGGATGAGATCCTCTCCACCAAGAGCACGGACCGCCGGGAGATCTTCGAGGAGGCGGCGGGTATTTCCAAGTACCGCCACCGGAAGGAAGAGGCGGAGCGAAAGCTGGAACGCACAGAGGAAAATCTGGTGCGGATCAACGATAAGATCGCAGAGCTGGAGCTTCAGGTAGAGCCGCTGCGGATGCAGGCGGAGACAGCTAAAAAGTATCTGGTCCTCCGGGACGAGATGCGCCTGTTGGAGATCTCCCTGTGGCTGGAAAATCTGGAAGCGTTGAAGGCCAACGCCCGGAAGCTGGAGATCGACCTGCGGAACGCGGAACAGGAACGGGACGAGGCCCGGTCCCGCATGGACGCACTGTTCGCGGAAAACGAGCAGTTTGGCCAGCGAATGCAGGAAAAGGACATGGAGGCGGAGGGGCTGCGGACGGAAGCCGCCCAACTGGACGCCCGGACAGCGGAGCAGGACTCCGCTGTGGCGGTGCTGGAAAGCACCATCAGCCATCTGACGGAGAATATTGAACGAGCAAAAAGCGAACTGGAAGAATCGGAGAGCCGCACCGGGGGCTATGAGGTCCAGGCAGCAGAACAGGATGCCCGTGCGACGGCACTGGAACAGCAGGCCGCCGCGCTGAATGTGGAACTGGACAAGCTGCTGGCCCAGGCTCAGGCAGCATCGGAGCAGGCGGGAGGCGCCGCCGCGGAAGCGGAAGCTTTCCGGGGGAAAGAGGCCATCGCCATTGCCGCTGCCGCAGACGCTCGGGCGGAGGCTGCCGCCATTCGTGCGGAAACGGAGCAGATCAGATCCCGCCGCACGGCGGCGCTGGCGGATAAGGAGACCGCGGAGCGTCAGTTAGAGGAACAGGGGCGGGAGGCAAAGGCAAACCGCCGGGCCTTGGAGGACGCACAGGAGGACGCGGAGGCCGCCGCCAACATTATCAGCGGACACACCCTGCGGATGGAGGAGCGGAAGAAGAAGGCCGACGCTGCTGCCGAAGCCAGAGTGAAGCTCACCATGGATGTGGGCGCGCTGGATAACCGCATCCGTCTGCTGACGGAAATGGAAAAGGACTACGAGGGCTTCAACAAGGCTGTCAAGCTGGTCTGTCAGGCCCAGAACAACCTCCGGGGCATCCACGGCCCGGTGGCGGGTCTGATGAAGACCGACGGCAAGTATTCCCTTGCCATAGAGATCGCTTTGGGAGCCGGTTTGCAGAATATCGTAGTGGACCGGGAGGAGGACGCCAAGAGCGCCATCGCCTTCCTGAAGCAGCGGGAGGGCGGCCGCGCAACCTTCCTGCCCCTCACCGCCATCCGGGGAGAGGAACTCCGGGAGCGAGGCGTGGAGAACGAGTTCGGTTTTGTGGGCGTGGCGTCCCGGTTGGTGCGCTTTGACCCTAAATATACGCAAATTTTTAACAGCCTTCTGGGAAAAACGGTGATCGCGGAGGATCTTGATTGCGGCATTGCCATGGCCCGGAAGTACCGCAACGCCTTTCGCATCGTGACGCTGGACGGACAGGTCATCAACCGGGGCGGCTCCATGACCGGCGGTTCCACCAGCCGCAGCGCCGGTGTGCTCAGCCGGGCGGCGGAGCTGGAACGGCTGAATGGCCGGGCATCGGAGATGCACCGGAAGCTGGAGGAGGCCAAAGCCGCGGAGGAAGCCTCCCGCCGGGAACTGGACGCGGCTCAGTACGAGCTGACCACCGCCGAGACACAGCGCCGCGCTGCTGAGGACGAGGTCCTGCGACTGCAAGGCGTGAAGAATCAGTTTGATATGCTGCTTTCCAATTTGCGGGAGAGCGTGGAAAATCTCGCCGGTGAGATCGAGGCCATCGACGGCCGTATTCAGGAAAACGAGACCCGAAACGCAGCGGCGGAGCAGATCGTGGCGGACCGGGAAGGAGAGGCGGCAAGCTGCCGCGTGCAGGCGGAGGCCATTCTCTCCGGACAGAGCGAGCTGCTGGCCCGATCCGGGCAGCTGTCTGAGACCATCGCCGCCCACAAAGCGGAACTGGCTGCTATTGACGCAAACCGGGATGGTGCGCTGCGCCGTGCCGCCGATCTGCGAACGCTGGCAGCGGAGCTGTCCGGTGACCGAAGCCAGAAGGAAACGGCCTTGGCCCAGTATCAGCGGCAGATCGATGCCGCTCAGACCGAGATCGGCCAGCGGAAAGCGGAACAGGCACAGCTGAAGGTCCAGAGCGCCGCGATCACGGAGCGGCTGGCGGGGATCAGCCAGGAAAAGATCGCACTGGAAGCGGAACGCACTGCCAAGAGCCGCGCCGGTCAGGAGATGAACGAAACGCTCCTGAATCTGGAACGGGCCGCCAGCAGACTGGAAACGAAACTCACTACCTCCGCCATGGAGGAAAAGCAGATCTTGGACAAGCTGTGGGAAACCTACGAGCTGAACCATTCCGATGCCCAGGCCCAGCGGATCGAGCTGGAAAGCGTGCCGAAGGCGTCCCGCCGGGTAGCGGAGCTGAAACGGGAGATCAACGGTCTCGGCACCATCAACGTAGGCGCCATCGACGAGTTTGAGCGGGTCAATGGCCGATATACTTACTTGACGGATCAGCGGAACGATGTGGAAAAGGCCAAGGGCGAGCTGACCGGCATCATCGGGGAGATCACCTCCCAGATGACCGACATTTTCGGCCAGCAGTTCAAGCTGCTCAGTGAAAGCTTTGAGCAGACCTTTGTGGAGCTGTTTGGCGGTGGTCAGGCTAAGCTGGAGCTGGAGGACCCGGAGCACATTCTGGATTGCGGCATCGAGATCAAGGCCCAGCCCCCCGGTAAGGCCCTGAAAACCATTTCGCTGCTCTCCGGCGGTGAGAAGGCGTTCGTGGCCATCGCGTTGTATTTCGCCATTTTGAAGGTGCATCCCACCCCGTTCTGCATTATGGACGAGATCGAGGCGGCTCTGGACGAGGCCAACGTGGTCCGCACGGCCCGCTATATGCGGACGCTGGCGGATAAGACCCAGTTCATCGTTATCACCCACCGCCGGGGCACCATGGAGGCCGCCGACGTGCTGTATGGCGTCACCA
>SAMEA104315439__coassemble_369_pt1 | contig 19110 bp, 20 predicted proteins | sample SAMEA104315439__metabat2_high_PE_013 | metagenome-assembled genome bin SAMEA104315439 (sample SAMEA104315439) | gut metagenome | biome: Monkey gut; feature: monkey-associated habitat; material: faeces | place: China | collected 2013 | reverse complement strand
CCCCCTCAGCTTCGGCCAACGGGAAAACGGGGACACCGTCCCGGCTTTCCCTGTCCGGTCCCTTACTGCCGCCGGGCCGTCCGGTACTCGTCACCGGGACGGTAAAAGGGGCAGTTGTCATTGGCGGAACGGAGGAACCGCTCCATCTCATCCTCATCCAGATCCGCCTCGCAGTAATTGGTATCCGCTTCCGGATCGTACTCGTAATAAACGCAGTCCTCACAATTCGTCATAGCGTGCTCCTCACTTGGTAGGAATGATCTCGATCCAGTAACCGTCTGAATCAGAGATAAAGTAAATACCCATAGCCGGATTCTCGTAGCAGATGCAGCCCAGCTTTTCGTGGAGAGCGTGGGCTTTTTCCATATCTTCCACCGCCAGAGCCAAGTGGAATTCGCACTCGCCCAGATCGTATTTCTGAGGATGATCCCGGAGCCAGGTCAGTTCCAGCTGAAACTCCGTTTTCCCGTCCCCCAAAAATGCAAGGACGAAGCTGCCGTCCGCCGCTTCCTTTCTGCGGACCGGCTCCAGTCCCAGCGCGTCATGATAAAAAGCGATGGATCGATCCAGATCCGTCACATTGAAATTAAAATGGTTGAAAGCAAACATTGGGGCCCCTCCTGTTTTGATCTGTCTGCATTATACCGCGTTCCGGGTCTGTCCGCAAGCGGTTCTCTCTCTTTATATTTTCTGCCGCGGCCATTTGTCTTTCCCGCAAAATCTCAGGAGGATCCGCCCTCATTCCGGAATTTTGTATAAAACGCCCTCAGCCTTTTATGCCTCCATCTACATCTTTATCCATTTTCACATGCGCTTTCCTGTTGACAATTCGATTCCGTGGGATTACAATAAGCCCATAATTCAGGCAGAAAGGAGCGATTCAGATGATGTTCAATCGTTTTTACAACATGGAAATGATGAATGCTTCTGCGTCCGCTCCCAGTGCGAACGCTAACTCTTCCTGCGCACATACCGCTTGCACTTCTCATACTGCCAATACTGCTATGATCGCTATTATGGACGCCATTATTATGGCGTCCATTATTATTTATGGCCTGATTATGATTCTGGGCCTGCGTGCCATCGCCATGATCGCGATTATTGCGATTCTGGTACTGGTAGTAGGCTTGGTCATTCAGAAAGTAAATGTGCCCTGGTGTTGTGAGTTAGCGATTTAACTGTTTGATACAGTAAAGCGGCTCCGCCAGTGGCGGGGCCGTTTTTTTGTATGACTTTCCCCGTATTCCGCACGGCCGGCGGAACGGAGAAAGCCCCATATAAATCTGATTTCGTTTTGATGAAAAGGAGAACCAATATGAAAAAGAAATTGTTAGCCTTTGTTATGGCCGCGACTATGGTGTTCAGCCTGGCCGCCTGCGGTTCCAGCAGTTCCAATGATTCCAGCAGTTCCAGCGATTCCAGCGATTCTGATTCCGCCCAGTCCGGCGACGAGGTCCAGACCTTTAAGCTGGGCTCCATCGGCCCCCTGACCGGCGACGCCGCCATCTACGGCCAGGCCGTGGTCAACGGTGCCAAGCTGGCTGTTGATGAGATCAACGCCAGCGACTCCAAGATCAAGTTTGAGTTCAAGGACGAGGATGACGAGGCCGACGGCGAAAAGTCCACCAATGCTTACAACCAGCTGATGGACTGGGGCATGCAGGTTCTGGTCGGCCCCACCACCACCGGCGCTTCCATGGCTGTGGCTGACGTCTGCAACAGCGAGCGTACCTTCATGATCACTCCCTCCGCTTCCGCTGTGGACGTGACCGCCGGCAAGGACAATGTGTTCCAGGTCTGCTTCACCGACCCCAACCAGGGCATTTCCTCCGCTGACTACATCGCTGAGAATATGCCGGACGCCAAGATCGCCGTGCTGTACCGCAACGATGACGCTTACTCTCAGGGCATCCACGATACCTTTGTGAAGGAAGCCACTGAAAAGGGTATGAGCGTTGTCTATAAGGGCACCTTCACCAACGATACCGCCACCGACTTCTCCGTGCAGCTGGCCGGTGCCCAGACTGCCGGCGCCGACCTGGTGTTCATGCCCATCTACTATCAGCCCGCTTCCATCATCCTGGCTCAGGCTAAGGCCATGGGCTACGCTCCCACCTTCTTCGGCGTGGACGGCATGGACGGCATCCTGACCATGGAAGGCTTCGATCCCTCTCTGGCTGAGGGCCTGATGCTCCTGACTCCCTTCTCCGCTACCGTTCCCGAGACCCAGTCCTTCGTGGAAGCTTACACCGCTGCCAATAACGGCGTGACTCCCAACCAGTTCGCCGCTGACGCTTATGACGGTGTCTACATTGTCAAGGAGGCTCTGGAAAAGGCCGGCTGCACCGCTGATATGAGCAATGCCGATATCTGCGAGGCTCTGGTGGCTCAGATGACCCAGATCTCCTACTCCGGTCTCACCGGCAAGGACATGACCTGGAACGCTGAGGGTCAGGTCTCCAAGGCTCCTACCGCTTATGTCATCAAGGACGGCGAGTACGTCCTGCCCGAGGCTTAATGTCTCACACCTGAACGCTGACCGCACGGACCGGCAGCCGGGGCCTTCCCCGGCTGCCCCCTGCGGCGTTCAGGTCCCTGTCCTCTTCCGCTGTTTCCATGGCGGAAATCTGGGCAGAGGCGCTCCCTCCGCCCGTATTTCTGTCATGGAAGGCTCCACTCCATATTCTATAAAGAGAAAAGAGGTATTGCCCCATGGAATTTCTGTCCTATTTGATCAGCGGCATCAGCCTGGGCAGCATTTACGCCATCATCGCTCTGGGCTACACCATGGTGTACGGCATCGCCAAGATGCTGAACTTCGCCCACGGCGACATCATTATGATCGGCGGCTATGTTTCCTTCTGCTCCATGTACTATTTAAATCTCCCTCCCATCGCGGCCACCTTGCTGGCAGTGATCGCCTGCACCGTCCTCGGCATCGTGATCGAGCGGCTGGCCTATGCGCCTCTGCGCTCCGCCCCCTCTCTGGCGGTGCTGATCACCGCCATCGGCGTCAGCTATTTCCTTCAGAACTCCGCTCTGCTGATCTGGAAGGCCGCCGCCAAGACCTATCCTCCCGTTGTCGCAGGCGCTGTGCAGCTTTTTAACGGCCAGCTCACCATTTCCTATATCTCTCTGCTGACCATCGCCGTCTGTATCGTCATCATGCTTGCGCTGACCACCTTCGTCAGCAAGTCCAAAATGGGCAAGGCCATGCGTGCCTGTTCCGAGGATAAGGGTGCGGCCCAGCTCATGGGTATCAACGTCAACTCCACCATTTCCGCCACCTTTGCCATCGGCTCCGCTCTGGCGGCCATTGCCGGTGTGCTGCTGTGCTCCTTCAACACCTCTCTGATGCCCACCACAGGTTCCATGCCCGGCATCAAGGCGTTCACCGCCGCCGTGTTCGGCGGCATCGGCTCCATCCCCGGTGCATTCCTGGGCGGCCTGCTGCTGGGCATCATCGAAGCCCTGGCCAAGGCCTATATTTCCACCCAGCTGGCAAACTCCATCGTTTTCGCCGTTCTGATCGTGGTCCTGCTGGTGAAGCCGGCCGGTCTGCTGGGCAAGATCGTGCCCGAGAAAGTGTAAGGTGAGCAGGATGAAACAACGAAAGATCAGTAAAACCAATGTGGTGAATTTCTCCACCTATCTGGGCATGGTCGTCTTTTTCATTGTGATGACCGCCCTCAGCAAGGCCGGTGTTCTGAACCGTTCCATGACCGGCCTGCTGGTCCCCATCTGCTGCTATATGTCCATGGCTGTGTCCCTGAACCTGACGGTGGGCATCCTTGGCGAACTGAGTCTGGGTCACGCGGGCTTTATGAGCGTGGGCGCTTTCGCAGGCGTTGTCGCTTCTCAAAGCCTGCTGGATGTGGTCCCCTCCGCCGGTCTGCGGCTGACCATCGCCATGATCGTGGGCGCGCTGTTCGCCACCGTGGCCGGTTTCATCGTGGGCGCGCCCGTGCTGCGGCTTCAGGGCGACTATCTGGCCATCGTGACTCTGGCCTTCGGCGAGATCATCAAGGAGCTGGTGACCTGCTTGATCGTGGGCCATGACGAAAATGGACTCCACATCCTCTTCAACCTCACCGGCAACAAAACCGTGGAGGATCTGGGCCTCAGCGACACCGGCATCGCCATCATCAAGGGTGCGCAGGGTACCGCCAGCGTCAAGACTATCGCCAGCTTCACCGCCGGTTTCATTCTGGTGATGGTGACGCTGTTCATCGTGCTGAATCTGAAGCACAGCCGGGCCGGACGGGCTATCATGGCTCTGCGTGACAACCGCATCGCCACCTCCAGCATCGGTATCAACACCACCAAGTACAAGCTCATGGCCTTCGTCACCTCCGCTGCTCTGGCCGGTGCCGCCGGTGCGCTGTACGGCTTGAACTATTCCTCTCTCCAGGCCGCTAAATTCAACTTCAACACCTCTATCCTGGTGCTGGTGTTCGTGGTGCTGGGCGGTCTTGGCAACATCTGGGGCAGCCTGGTAGCTGCCGCGGCGCTGACCATCCTGCCGGAGGCCCTCCGGGAATTCGCCGACTACCGGATGCTGGTGTACGCCATCGTGCTGATCCTCGTCATGCTGGCGACCCACAACCCCACGCTGCAAAGCTTCTTCGCCCGGCTCAAGCCCGGCAAGAAGGAAGAAAAGGAGGCTGCCTGATATGTTCGGAAAACTGGTTCCCGTCCCCTCCGGCGCTGTGATCCCGGAGCGTGACATCGGCAAGCGTCCCATCCTCAACTGCATCAATCTGGGCGTCACCTTCGGCGGCCTGAAGGCCGTGGACGATTTCAACCTCATGATCGGCCGGACGGAGATCGCCGGTCTCATCGGTCCCAACGGCGCAGGCAAGACCACGGTGTTCAACCTGCTGACCAAGGTGTATCAGCCCACCCATGGCACCATCCTTCTGGACGGGCAGGACACCCACAACATGACCACCGCCCAGGTGAACCGGGCCGGTATTGCCCGTACCTTCCAGAACATCCGCCTGTTCAATGACCTGACGGTGGAGGAAAATGTCACCGTGGCGATGGACGCGCAGATGAAGTACAGCATGGTCAGCGGCATCTTCCGCCTCCCCAGCTTCTGGAAGGAGGAAAAGGTGGCACACGAGCGGGCGCTGGAGCTGTTGAGCCTGTTTCATATGCAGGATCTGGCAAACGTGAAGGCAGGCTCCCTGCCCTACGGTGCCCAGCGCCGTCTGGAGATCGTCCGGGCGCTGGCAACCAATCCCTCTTTGCTGCTGTTGGACGAACCTGCCGCCGGTATGAATCCCTCCGAAACGGCGGAGCTGATGGAGAACATCCGTAAGATCCGGGATACGTTCCAGATCGCCATTATGCTCATTGAGCACGATATGAATCTGGTCATGAACATCTGCGAAGGCATCTGCGTGCTGAACTTCGGCCGCGTCATCGCCAAGGGCAGCCCCGAAGAGATCCAGTCCAATCCTGTGGTCATCGAGGCCTACCTGGGCAAACAGAAGGAGGCGTGAGCATGAGCACCATTTTAAAAGTTGACGATATCAACGTCTATTACGGCAGCATCCACGCCATCAAGGGTATCTCCTTTGAGGTCAATGAGGGTGAGATCGTGACCCTCATCGGTGCCAACGGCGCCGGCAAGTCCACCACTCTGAACACTATTTCCGGTCTGCTCCACAGTAAGACCGGCCATATTGAGTTCATGGGTGAGCCTCTGAACCATGTGCCCAGCCATAAGGTCGTTTCCAAGGGACTGGCTCTGGTCCCTGAGGGACGGCGGATCTTCCTCCAGATGTCCGTGCAGGAAAATCTGGACATGGGTGCTTTCTCCCGCCGGGGCGGCAACATCGACGCCGACATGGAGCGGGTCTTTGAACAGTTTCCCCGCCTGAAGGAACGCCGCAAGCAGGTGGCCGGCACCCTCTCCGGCGGCGAGCAGCAAATGCTGGCCATGGGCCGGGCACTGATGTCTAACCCGAAGCTGCTGATGCTGGATGAGCCTTCCATGGGTCTGGCCCCTATTCTGGTAGAGCAGATCTTTGACATCATCAAAAATCTCCACAAGGCCGGCACCACGATCCTGCTGGTGGAGCAGAATGCACAGGCGGCCCTGTCCGTGGCTGACCGGGGCTATGTGCTGGAAACCGGAAAGATCGTCACCACCGGCACCGGTGCGGAACTGCTGGCCTCTCCCGCCATCAAGAAAGCGTATCTGGGCGGCTGATCGTCGGAGCAAAGTCTGCGCACTCCGTTTCTGTCTGATGGCGAAAACTGCGTTTTTCTCCCTTGCTCCTCCTCTTTCGCGTCAGATTCGCTTCACTGGATTCTGACGCGAACAGGACGGAGGATGCAAGGTGGCAAAGTCCGCATGGTTCATTTCCATCTGGCAAAGAAACCTTTGCTATTTCCAAATTTTTACAGAAAAAACCGCACGTCCAAAACGGACGTGCGATTTTTTCTCTCCGCCTCTTTTCAAAGCCGCTTCCCCGTGGTATACTGCTGTCAAGACAAGTTTGAAAGGGGTATCGTATGCACGCGGAGGAACGCAGAGAAACGATTTTGGAGCTGCTGCGGCAGTCTGCTCAGCCGGTCAGTGCCTCAACGTTGGCAGGCCAACTGTCCGTCAGCCGTCAGATCATCGTAGGAGACATTGCCTTGCTGCGTGCTGGGGGCGCGGATATTTTAGCCACTCCCCGGGGATACTGCCTGCAAAATGCCGCCGCAGCCGGTCTCACCCGTCGGGTGGCCGTCCGCCATGATGAGGCAGGCATGGAGGCAGAACTGAACGCCATGGTGGACAATGGCTGCACCGTGGTGGACGTTATCGTGGAACACCCTCTTTACGGCCAGCTCACCGGACCCTTGCAGCTTTCCAGCCGCTACGATGTGGCCCAGTTCATCGCCCGGAGCCACACCGCCCAGCCCCTCTCCGTCCTCACCGGCGGCATCCACCTTCACACGCTCCTCTGCCCCAGCGAGGACGCTTACCGGCGGGTACTGGACGCCCTGCGGCAGGCAGGCTTCCTGTTGGAGGGATAAAACTTTCTGTTGACAAGCATACCGATTCCGTGTATAGTGTGTTGGACAGGTGTCAAGACACCAGTCTGACACACTATTTTTAATCGATACGGAGTATTCTCATGGAAAAGGTAAACGCATTCCTGAAGCGCAAAAACATCGTTTTTTCCGCCAAGCGCTATGGCATTGATGCCCTGGGTGCCATGGCACAGGGTCTGTTCTGCTCCCTGCTGATCGGCACCATCCTCAACACACTGGGCACACAGTTCCACATCGGCTTCCTCACCGCCCAGATCGGGGAAAAGGTCCCCTACACCATCGGCGGCCTGACCTCCTTTATGAGCGGTCCCGCCATGGCCATTGCCATCGGCTACGCTTTGCAGGCGCCCCCGCTGGTACTGTTCTCTCTGGCGGCTGTGGGCTACGCCTGCAACCTGCTGGGCGGCGCGGGTGGCCCCTTGGCCGTTCTGTTTGTGGCGATCATCGCCGCGGAGTGCGGCAAGGCCGTCAGCAAAGAGACGAAGATCGACATTCTGGTGACCCCCATTGTCACCACTCTCATCGGCGTAGGCACGGCCTATGTTATCGCCCCGCCCATCGGTACCGCCGCCAGTGCCTTCGGCATGGTCATTATGAAGGCCACGGAGCTTCAGCCCTTCCTGATGGGTATTCTGGTGTCCGTGCTGGTAGGCGTGGCATTGACTCTGCCCATCTCCTCCGCCGCCATCTGCTCCGTACTGGGTCTTACCGGTCTGGCAGGCGGTGCGGCCGTGGCCGGCTGCTGCGCTCAGATGGTAGGCTTCGCCGTTATGAGCTTCCGGGAGAACGGCTGGGGCGGCCTGGTGAGCCAGGGCCTCGGCACTTCCATGCTGCAAATGCCCAACATCGTAAAGAATCCCCGTGTCTGGATCGCCCCCACTGTCACCTCCGCCATCACCGGCCCCATCGCCACCTGCCTGTTCCGTCTGCAAATGAACGGCGCGGCCATCAACTCCGGCATGGGCACCTGCGGTCTGTGCGGTCAGTTGGGTGTGTGGACCGGCTGGGTAGCTCCCAGCGAAAAAGCTCTGGCCAACGGAGCCATCGCCATGAATCCCACTGCTTTTGACTGGGCGGGCCTGATCCTGATCTCCTTCATCCTCCCCGCCATTCTGTGCCCCCTTATCAACCAGCTCTGCCGCAAGGCCGGCTGGGTGAAGGACGGCGATCTAAAGCTGCCCTGATATCCCTAATTTCACACATGTAGAAAAAACCATCGGCTTTTTGTGGAAAAAGCCGATGGTTTTTGTCCTTCTATGAGTTTATGCTCTGTTTAGCCGAATTTATGCCCCGATTCCCACCCAAACGTGCATTTTTAATAGGTGTTTTTCATTGTTAAAAAGCAAACATCTGTTGACGAAACGCCATGTTTTGGGTTAGAATACGAGTCAGGAAGGTGTGTTCCTTTCAATGGCTGATCGCGCTGTCTCGTAAACTCCGTGTACGGCGCGATCTTTGTCGGGTGTCCCGGAAAACGATTACTTGTGATCATTTTCCGGAATGTGTTATTTTCTTCAAAATTGGAAGCGTACACATACCGTTATTTCCTTGTTTTACTTCATTTTTTCATCAAAGCAAGCAGAAAGGATGCGTGTTACATGGATGTAAAAAAGTGCAACGTTCTGGCGGCTGAGATCCGGCTGGAGACCCTGAAGGTCATCCACTCCCGGGGCTTCGGTCACGTGGGCGGTTCCATGGATCTGGCAGACCTGATGGCCGTTTTGTACGGTGAGGTCATGAAGTTCGATCCCAAGAACCCCCGCTGGGAGGATCGCGACTGGCTGGTGCTCAGCAAGGGCCACGCCGGTCCCGTGGCTTATGCCACCTTCGGTCTCATGGGCTTCTATCCCATGGAGGAGGCCTACACCCTGAACCAGCCCCACACCAAGTTCCCCAGCCACACTGACCGCAAGCTGACTCCCGGCGTGGATCTGACCACCGGCTCTCTGGGCCAGGGCGCTTCCACCGCTGCCGGTGCCGCTCTGGGCAACAAGATCGACGGCCGCACCAACCACGTCTTCTGCGTCATCGGCGACGGTGAGGCGGACGAGGGCCAGGTCTGGGAGTCCTTCCAGTTCGCCTATGCCCACAAGCTGGACAACCTGATCTATTTCATCGACAAAAACGGCTATCAGCTGGACGGCCCCACCGATGACATTCTGGCTCACGGCGATCTGGCCAAGAAAGCGGAATCCTTCGGCCTGTACACGCAGGAGATCGACGGCCATGACGTTCAGGCGATCTATGACGCCATTCAGAACGCATACGCCAAGAAGGGCGTTCCCAGCTGCATCGTGCTGGATACCTGCAAGGGCAAGGGCGCTACCTTTGCCGAGCCCAAGCATGACCACTCCTCTCAGCCCAACGAGGAGCAGTGGGCCGAGGCCATCGCCGCTTCCGAGAAGGCCTTGGAAGCTGTCAAGAACGCTTAAAGGAGGGTGCGAGTAATGAGTGTGAAAGTAATTGGTAAGCATGAAAAGGACTCCCGCGCCTGCCGCGACGCGCTGGCCCTGACTCTGAACGAAATGATGGCCGAGGACAAGTCCATCGTCTATGTGGACTGCGACCTGATGGGCTGCATCAACACTAAGATGCTGAGGAAGAACTATCCTGACCGCGCTTTTGAGGCCGGTATTGCCGAAGCCAACGGTGCTGGCGTAGCTGCGGGCCTCGCTGCCGCCGGCAAGAAGGTGTTCTTCCATTCCTTCGGTACCTTCTCCTCCCGCCGCTGCTATGACCAGATCTATATGTCCGCCGCTTACGCCGGTCTGCCCGTCCACGTGCTGGGCTCCGACGCCGGTGTGACCGCTGCCTTCAACGGCGGCACCCATATGCCTCTGGAGGATGCCGCTATGTACCTGAGCATCCCCGAGACCGTGGTGCTGGATCCCGCCGACTATGCCCAGCTGGAGTGCATCACCCGTCAGCTGCCCGGCATCACCTCCGGCGTGACCTATACCCGCTTTGTCCGCAAGGGCATCGTCAAGGTCTATGAGGACGGTTCCGAGTTCCCCATCGGCAAGGGCGTTGTGCTCCACGAGAGCGACAAGGACGTGGCCACCATCATCACCTCCGGCATCATGGTGGACGAGTCCCTGAAGGCTTATGAGGCTCTCCAGGCGGAAGGCATTTCCGTCCGCGTGATCGATATGTTCACCTGGAAGCCTCTGGACGAGGAGCTGGTCATCAAAGCCGCCAAGGAGACCGGTGCTATTGTCACCGCTGAGAACCACAACGTCACCTGCGGTCTGGGCAGCGTGGTTTCCAACTGCCTGGTCAAGAACTGCCCCACCGTTCAGGAGTTTGTGGGCGTGCAGGATCTGTTCGGTCAGGTCGGTCCTCAGGACTTCCTGATGGATGAGTACGGCCTCCGTGCCGCCAATATCGTGGCTGCCGTCAAAAAGGCGATCAGCCGCAAGTAATTCGGATATCCGGCGGGGTCTCCCCGGAGATCCCGCCTGTATCACTTAAATTAATTTAAAGGAGATTTCAATCATGGATGCATTTTCCGCTTCTCTGATGGCTGACAAGAGAGAGATCGTCTTTGCTCCCACCGTGTATAAGTTCCAGACCTTCGCTCAGATGGCTGAGGAGTTCAATCTGGGTGAACGGGACGTGGTTCTGACCAACGAGTTCATCTACACCCCCTTCATGAAGGAGCTGGGCCTGAAGTGCAACTTCGTGTTCCAGGAGAAGTTCGGCGCCGGTGAGCCTTCCGAGGCTATGATCCAGACCATGTATGACGCCATCCCCTATGACAGCTATGACCGTGTCATCGCTGTGGGCGGCGGCGCCATCATGGACCTGTGCAAGCTGCTGGGCTGCAAGCGTCCCGACACTGTGCACAACCTGTACTTCAAGCGCTTCCCCGTGGTCCACGAGAAGGACGTCATCGCCATCCCCACCACCTGCGGCACCGGCTCTGAGTGCACCAACATCTCCGTGGCCATCGTCAAGGACGAGAAGGACGGCGTGCTCACCGGCGGCGAGACCAAGCTGGGCCTGGTGTCCGATGACATCATCCCCAACAAGGTGTGCCTGATCCCCGACCTGCTCAAAACCCTGCCCTACAAACCCTTCGCCTGCTCCGCCATCGACGCGCTGGTCCACGCCACCGAGTCCTTCCTGAGCCCCCACCGCAAGACCATGACCTCCGAGCTGTTCAGCGAGAAGGCCATGGACATGATCCTCAAGGGCTTCAAGCTCATCGACGAGAAGGGTCAGGACGCCCGTTTCGAGTATCTGGATGAGTTCGTCACCGCCTCCTTCTACGCCGGCATTGCCTTCCTGAAGGCTGGCTGCGGCCCTGTCCACGGCATGAGCTTCCCCCTGGGCGGCACCTATCACGTGCCTCACGGCGAATCCAACTACATGCTCTTCGGCGCTATCATGGACTACTATGACGCCAACAAGCCCGACGGTGAGATCATGAAGTTCAAGGAGCTGGTGGCCCGCATCCTGGGCTGCGAGGTCAAGGACGCCATCCCCGAGATGAACGCTCTGCTGCAGCGCATCCTGCCTCTGCGTCCCCTGCGTGACTGCGGCTTCACTGAGGCTGACTTCAAGATCTTCCCCCAGTCCGTGGAGACCAACCAGCAGCGCCTGATGACCAACGCTTACTATCCCTTCAATCTGGAGAGCGAAGAGGCCATCTACCGCAAGTGCTACTGATCCCAGCGGATCATCCGCTGAAAAAAATCCGCGGCGGGCAGCCGCTCCTCTCCTTTGAGAGAAACGGCTGACCCCGCAGAACCCCCGACAGGCGATCGTATTTACGATGCCTGCCGGGGGTTTTCGTTTTGACCGCAGCCTGTCGGCAGAATCAACATGGCGGCTGGCCGGGAGGAATAGGCTGCTAACCGCCCATGCGGTCAGGCGGCGGTTCACCGTTTTTTGCCAGATTTTTTTCTTGACAATTGAGATCCCCCTCTATATAATCGTTCTAAATAGAACGTTAATGAAAGGAGAACCTATGCACTTTTGGGATCAGCATAAAACCATCACGCGGTATTATGAGATTCTGATGTCGTCCGTATGTGAGAAATATCAGCTCAAGCATCTGGAATATGATATTCTGATGTTTTTGCACAACAATCCCCAGTATCGCACGGCGGCAGATATCGTCAGGATCCGGAAATCCACCAAGTCCCACGTGTCCACCTCACTGAAAACTCTTGAGGACAGGGGCTTGATCGCAAAAAAGACAGACCCGGTAAACAAAAAGCACATTGAGCTTGATCTGCTGGAACCGGCAAATGAGATCGTCCGGGACGGACTTCTGGCCCAGCGGCAGTTCGCGGAGCAGATGCTCCGGGGCCTGACGCCGGAGGACATCGCCGTATGCAAGCGCGTATTTCAGCAGGTATGCAGCAATGCAGAAGAATGCATCAAACAGAAAGGATAAAAACATGGATCGCAAAACCTATCAGCCCAAAATGCCCGATATTATGGAGGCCGTATTTGACGCGGTATATCTGCTGTTCGACCTCGTAGCAGGCATCGTATTTTTCGCCATGGCGCAGGGCCGCCCCCTGTTTGTTCTCTACGGCATCCTGACCCTGACCCTCTGCGGCGGCGATGCCTTCCACCTCGTTCCCCGGATCTTCCGGGCGTTCCGAGGGAGCACCCCTAAGATCAAACACCTGATGGGCACCGGCCTGCAAATCTCCTCTATCACGATGACGGCGTTCTATGTGATCTTGCTGTTCATCTGGAAGCTCACCTTCCCGGGCTTCACCGCCCCCGCCGCGGTGGAGGTGATGATCTGGGCCTCCGCCATCATCCGGATCGCCGTTTGCCTGCTGCCCCAGAACAACTGGTGCACGGACGAGGGCAATCTGAAGCTGTCCATCCTCCGGAACGGTGTATTCGCCGTCACCGGCATCGGCGTCATGATTCTGTACGCCATTTCCGGGAACGCCGGCGGGTATCACATGACGAAAATGGTAGCAGCCATCCTGATCTCTTTCGGCTGCTATCTGCCCGTCACGCTGTTCAGCAAAACGAAACCCAAGGTGGGCCTGCTGATGATTCCCAAGACCTGCGCTTATATGTGGATCATCGCTATGGGCTTACAGCTTTTGGGGTCTTGGAACGGCTGATTGAACGAAGGTCAAAAAATTTCCGGGTGCGCTGCACCCGGAAATTTTTTATCCTAATTCCTTTGTCCGGCGGTAGGCCGCTTCTACGGCGGCGATCGCCGCCCCCCGGAACCCACGATCCTCCAGCGCCGCTACACCGGCGATGGTACTGCCGCCGGGACTGCACACGGCGTCCTTCAACGCGCCGGGGTGCTCTCCCGTTTCCAGCAGCAGGGACGCGCTGCCCAGAAGCATCTGGGCGGCGTACCGCATAGCCTTGGCACGGGGCACGCCGCACTTCACCGCCCCGTCCGCCAGCGCCTCCACAAACATATAGGCATAGGCGGGGCCGCAGCCGGACACGGCGCTGGCCGCGTCGATCAGGTTCTCCGGCAGGTCATCCAGCAGGCCGGATTCTGCCATCAGAGTTTTGAAGGCCGCCAGTTCCTCCGCCGTTACACGGTCATTGGCCGACACCAGCATCAGCCCCTGTCCCACAGCACATGGGGTATTGGGCATAATGCGGATGATCTTCTTCTCTCCGCCCAGCACCTCCGCCAAGCGGTCCAAACTGGTGCCCGCCAGCATAGAGACAAAAATAACGTCAGACGCCGCAATATCCTCCGCCAGCTTTGCCGTCACACTGGCAAACATCTGGGGCTTCACTCCTAAAAATACGAATCTGCTCTCCCGCAGGATCGTTTCCGCCGTCTCCGCAGCACAGCCGATGGATGCCGCCGCCTTTGCGGAGTGCTCCGCCGTGGAGCAAGCCACGGCCACCGCCGCCCCGCCCACGGTTTTCACCGCTGCCCGCGCCAGCGCGCCGCCCATATTTCCAGCGCCGATAAAACCGGCCTCGTATTTCTTGTTCATGATCTTCTCCTTACCGGGTCTGTCCGTTGCCCCGAATGATGTATTGATAGGTGCTCAGTTCATCCAACCCCATCGGGCCGCGGGCATGGAGCTTCTGGGTGGAAATTCCCATCTCGCAGCCGAGGCCGAACTCGCCGCCGTCGGTGAAGCGGGTGGAGACGTTGACGTAGACCGCCGCGCTGTCCACTCCATTGACGAATTTCTCCGCGTTGGCATCGTTCTCCGTCACGATGGCCTCGCTGTGGTGGGTGGAGTGGGCCTGAATGTGCTCGATTGCCTCGTCCACGCTGTCCACCACCTTGACCGCCAGAATGTAGTCCAAAAATTCCGTATCGAAATCTGCCGGACCTGCCGGTGTTCCGGGAATCACGGCGGCAGCCCTTGGATCCAGCCGCAGTTCCACGGGGATCTGCCCCGCCGCTTGACGATCCTCCGTCAGCGCTTTCCGCAGCATGGGCAGGAATCGCTCCGCCACGGCGCTGTGGACCAGACACACCTCCTCGGCGTTGCACACGGAGGGGCGGCTGGTCTTGGCGTTGACAATGATCTTCACCGCCTTGTCCAAGTCGGCGTATTCGTCCACATACACATGGCAGATGCCGGTGCCGGTCTGGATGCAGGGCACCGTCGCCTGCTCCACGCAGGCCCGGATCAGCCCCGCCCCGCCCCGGGGGATCAGCAGATCCACCAATCCGTCCGCCGTCATCAAAACGCGGGCGCTCTCATGGCTGGTATCCTCCAGAATATTCACAATGTCCGGGTCGCCGCCCACGGCGGAAATTCCCTGCTTCAGCGCCTTTACGATGGCAGTGGAGGTACGGACGGCCTCTTTCCCGCTGCGGAGGACGCAGACGTTGCCGCTTTTCACTGTCAGTGCCGCCGCATCAGAGGTGACATTGGGGCGGCTCTCGTAAATGATCGCAACCAGTCCCAAGGGCACCTGCTTTTTATAGATGGTCATACCGTTGGCGTGGTGTGTCTCCGACAAAATCCGCCCGGTGTGATCCGGCAGCTTCACCGTGGCCCGGATGCCCTCCGCCATGGCAGCGATGCGGCCCTCATCCAGCCGCAGCCGGTCCAGCATCACATCGGAAATGCGGCCCCGGGCCGCTTCCAGATCCGCTTCGTTACAGGTCAGGATCTCCGCCGTGTGTTCCACGAGGCTGTCCGCCATAGCGGTCAGGAAGCGGTTTTTCGTCTCCGCGTCTGCATCGCGGAGGACGCTCCAAGCGGCTTTCGTTTTCCGAATGATATCCAATGTGGTCATTTGCTCACCTTCTTTGCCAAAAATCGGGTGCCGATAGGGCCTCCCTCTACGATGTCGTACAGCAGATCCGGGTTCCAGCCGTTGGCGATCACCATTTCGCAGCCTGCTTCTGTGGCGATCTGCGCTGCATGGAGCTTCGTCACCATGCCGCCGGTACCCAGGCTGGAGCCGCTCCCTCCCGCCAGGGAGAGGATCTTCTCGTCGATCTCCGACACTTCATGGATCAGTTTCGCATCCGGGTTCTTATGGGGATCGTTGTCATACAGGCCGTCAATATCCGACAGGAGGATCAGCAGCTCCGCCCGTGTTGTGGCGGCCACCACAGCGGAAAGGGTGTCATTATCGCCCACGGCGATCTCCTCCGTGGAAATCGTGTCATTCTCGTTGATGATGGGCAAGGCTCCCAGCTCCAACAGGCGGTCCAGGGTGTTGTGGAAGTTCTCCTTCCGGCTGCCGCCGTCGGCAATGTCCGGCGCGGTGATCAGAAGCTGGGCCACCGTATGATTGTATTCAGTAAACAGCTTGTCATACACATACATCAGCTCGCACTGTCCCACCGCCGCCGACGCCTGTTTGGTTGGCATATCGTGGGGCCGCTCCCGGAGGTTCAGCTTGCCGAAACCCATGGCGATAGCGCCGGAGGACACTAAAATAATCTCGTGGCCCGCGTTTTTCAGGTCACTGAGTACTCTGCACATCCGCTCCACCCGCTGAATATTCAGCCGCCCGGTGGCATAGGCCAGTGTGGAGGTCCCCACCTTGACTACGATTCTCATAGATCGTTCCCCTTTCCATCCGCCGCACTCGGTTTCTTCAGGATTCAGCGCCGCTGTCAAGAGACTTTGGCGCCGCCCTCTTTTTTGCCGATTTTATACCAGAATACCGTATCCGTCAAGGCATCCGGTCCTCCCTTTGACAATTTTTACAAAAAGCTTTACAATAAGGGAAAATTTGTGTGTACAGGCGTCTCCGACGCTGGGAAAGGCTGATCCTATGGAACGTTCCTCCGGTATTCTGCTGCCCCTGTTTTCTCTGCCCTCCCCTTACGGTATCGGCACCATGGGCCTCGCGGCCTATGACTTTGCCGATCTGCTCCACGCCGCCGGTCAGCGGTACTGGCAGATGCTCCCCCTCGGTCCCACCAGCTACGGTGATTCCCCCTACCAGAGTTTTTCCTCCTATGCGGGCAATCCCTATCTCATTGATCTGGATCTGCTGATTGAGGATGGACTTCTGACGGAGCAGGAGGTCCGCGACCGGGACTGGGGTGAGGATCCCCGCCATGTGGACTACGGCAAGCTCTATGAAAACCGTCTGGACCTGCTGAAAAAGGCAACGGAACGAGGCTGGACGCGGGATAGCGGCGCGGTGGCGGGCTTTACAGAGAAAAACGCCTCCTGGCTGCCGGACTACGCTCTGTTCATGGCCCTCAAGCGGCATTTCGGCATGAAGCCCTGGCAGGAATGGCCCGATGAGGCTGTCCGGCTCCACGATCCTGCGGCCCTAGCCCGGTACCGGGAGCTGCTGCGGGAGGATGTGGAACTGTTCACCTATATCCAATTCCTGTTCTTCCGCCAGTGGACCGCCTTGAAGTCCTATATCAACAGCCTTGGCATCGGTATCATCGGCGACCTGCCTATTTATGTGGCCATGGACTCCGCCGACGTCTGGGCGGAGCGGTCCATGTTCCGTCTGGACAGCCGGGGCGTTCCCACAGAGGTGGCCGGTGTTCCGCCGGACTACTTCTCCAAGGACGGCCAGCTTTGGGGCAACCCCCTCTACGATTATGACGCCATGAAGCGGGATGGCTTCGGCTGGTGGATCCGCCGGGTGGACGGCGCCGCCAGACTGTATGACGTGATCCGCATTGACCATTTCCGGGGCTTCGCCAGCTATTGGGCGGTACCCTACGGCTCTCAAACCGCCAAAACCGGCCGCTGGGTCAAGGGGCCGGGGCTGGATCTGCTGAACGTCCTCACCGGCTGGTTCCACGGCATCCGCTTCATCGCAGAGGATCTGGGTGAGCCTTCTCCCGATGTGACAAAGCTGCTGGCGGATTCCGGTCTGCCGGGGATGCGGGTTCTGGAATTTGCCTTTTCCCCCACAGCGGACAGCGCCTATCTCCCCCATAACTGCGTGGAGAACTGTGTGTGCTATGCCGGGACTCATGACAACGCCCCGCTGTCCCTGTGGTGCCAGCAGGCAGAGCCGGAGGAGATCGACTTTGCCGTGCAGTATCTGGGTCTCAACGAGCGGGAGGGCTTCAACCGGGGCGTGCTCCGGGGCGGCATGACCTCCCCCGCATCCCTGTTCGTGGCCCAGATGCAGGACTGGCTGGAGCTTGGCGAAGGCAGCCGGATCAATACCCCCGGCACAGGCCGGGACAACTGGCAGTGGCGGCTCCTCCCCGGTGAACTGACAGTGAAACTGATCGGCGACATTCGGGAGATGACCCGGATCTATGGCCGTCTCCCCACCAAACAGGCCAAAGCGTAACCGATATATGAACCGTCCCCGGAGGCTCGGAAGCCTCCGGGGACGGTTTTTGAACTATTTGGCAGAAAAATCCACTTTGCAGGTAGTTTTACAGTTTTTTCAGATGCTTTTCGGCGGCCTTCAGCATCAGCTTCTTCGTACCGGTCTCAAAGGCTACCTCCGCCAAGGCGTCGCCGCCCATAGGCTTCACCGACAACACAGTGCCTTTGCCGAAAGCGGTGTGCTCCACCTGGTCTCCCTGACTGAGCTGGATCAGTCCCACTGACGGAGCGGCGGGAGCGCTGCCCCGGCTGCTGGTACGGAGGGTCTGGGCCGCGGGTTTGGTGCTCTTGTAGGTATGAACGCCGCCGCTGACATAACCGCCGGAACGTCCTGTCCCGCTGCTGTAAGCACTGCCGCCGAAGGAACCTCCGCCGAAGTCATCACCCCAGCGGTTTCCGCCGAAGCCGTCCTCGTCATAGGTGCCGAATTTCGGCTCCGGCTTGCTCTCCCAGCGCATATCCTCCGCCGGGATCTCGTCCAGAAAGCGGCTGGACTTGTTGGCGCTGGGGCGGCCGTAGAGCATCCGCTGCCGGGCGTTGGTCATGACCAGCTTTTCCCGGGCGCGGGTCATGGCCACATAGCACAGCCGCCGTTCCTCCTCCAGCTCCTCCTCGTCATACATGGCGGAGGAGCCGGGGAAGATGCCCTCCTCCATGCCCACCACATAGACCACCGGGAATTCCAGGCGGAGTGAATGGTCATCATGGTGACGCAGTTATCGTCCGCTTCCACACTGTCCAGATCGGTATACAGGGCGATCTCATTCAGGAAACCGGAAAGGGTGGCGTCCTCCGGGTCCTGCTCCAGAAAGCCCAGAATGTTGGATTTCAGTTCCTGTACGTTCTCAATGCGGCCCCGGCTTTCCATGTCATTTTTCTCTTCCAGCGCCCGGACGTACCCGGTCTGATTGAGCACCTCGTCATAGAATTCCGGTAGAGCCAGCGTGCTGCCTGCCCGGCGCAGGTTATCGATGAGGTCTGCAAATTTGATGAGCTTGGCGGCGGCGGTTTTCAGGGTGGGGAACAGGTCGGCGTTGCGGATGACCTCATAGAGAGACGCTCCCTGCTCTGCCGCCAGCTCCGCCACCTTGTCCATAGTGGTCGCGCCGATGCCCCGGGCCGGGGTATTGATGATGCGGCGCAGCCGCAGATCGTCCATAGGGTTATTCAGCACGCACAGGTAGGCCAGCATATCCTTGACTTCCGCCCGGTCAAAGAACTTCATGCCGCCCACCACCTTGTAGGGGATGGCGTTGCGCTTGAGGGCATATTCCAGCGCGTTGGACTGGGCGTTCATGCG
>SAMEA104315439__coassemble_302_pt1 | contig 22226 bp, 22 predicted proteins | sample SAMEA104315439__metabat2_high_PE_013 | metagenome-assembled genome bin SAMEA104315439 (sample SAMEA104315439) | gut metagenome | biome: Monkey gut; feature: monkey-associated habitat; material: faeces | place: China | collected 2013 | reverse complement strand
TGGCGGATCTGGTGGAGGGCGTCAGCAAGCTGACCCGGATCCAGTACGCCACCAAGGAAGATGAGCAGATGGAGAACCTCCGGAAAATGCTCATCGCCATGAGTAAGGACATCCGGGTCATTCTCATTAAGATCTCCGACCGGCTCCACAATATGCGGACCATGGAGTATCAGACCCCCGCCAAGCAGAAGCAGAAATCCCTGGAGACCATGGAGATCTACGCTCCCATTGCACACCGGCTGGGTATGCAGCGGATGAAGTGGGAGCTGGAGGATCTCTCCTTAAAATATCTGGACCCCATCGGCTACGATGAGATCGTCTCCAAGCTGGACGCCAAGCGCCCGGAGTATGACGCTCTTATGAGCCGCACCCAGGCTCAGATCGATCAGCGGCTCAATGAAATGGGCATCAAGCACATTGTCTACGGCCGCATGAAGCACCCCTATTCCATCTACCGGAAAATGTTCAGCCAGAATAAGTCTCTGGATGAGATTTTCGACCTCTTTGCGTTCCGGGTGGTGGTGGACACCGTCAGCGACTGCTACAACGTGCTGGGTGTGATCCACGACCTCTACAAGCCTATTCTGGGACGTTTCAAGGACTATATCGGCACCCCCAAGCCCAACGGCTACCAGAGCCTTCACACCACCGTCATGGGCAACGAGGGCATCCCTTTCGAGGTGCAGATCCGCACCACGGAGATGCACGAGATCGCCGAGTACGGCGTGGCCGCCCACTGGAAGTATAAGCAGAACGGTCAGGGCGCCGGCACCGAGGGCAAGTACGAGTGGGTACGCCGTCTGCTGGAAAATCAGGAGGGTGCCGACGCCGAGGAGTTTATCCACTCCCTGAAGGTGGATATGTTCTCCGACGAGGTGTTCGTGTTCACACCCAACGGCGATGTGCAGAACCTCCCCGCCGGAGCCACTCCCATCGACTTCGCCTACGCCATCCATTCCGCCGTGGGCAACCGCATGATCGGCGCCAAGGTGAATAACCGCATCGTCACGCTGGACCATGTGTTGAAAAACGGCGACATCGTGGAGATTTTGACCTCCAAAAACGCCAAGGGTCCCAGCCGGGACTGGATGAAGATCGCCAAGAGCAACGAGGCCCGCTCCAAGATCCGTCAGTGGTTCAAAAAGGAAAAGCGGGACGAGAACATTGCCAACGGCCGCTCCGCTTTCGACGCGGAGCTGCGTCACTGCGGCATCGTCATGAAAGACGTGCTGGACCCGGAGTTCCTGCCTGTGCTGCTGAAAAAGGTGGCCTATCCCACGCTGGACGATCTCTACGCTGCCATTGGCTATGGCGGCTTCACTGCTCAGAAGGCGGTGAGCCGGATCCAGGGCGAGTTGCAGCGCCGCCAGCAGCAGCGGCAGCAGGAGCAAATGCTGGCAGAGGCTGTGGCGGAGCCCAAGGAGGACGCCAAGCCCGCGGACACTCCCAAGCAGCCCAAGGCCGTCAAGAGCGAGCAGGGCATTATCGTGGAAGGTCTGGACAACTGTCTGGTGAAGTTCTCCAAATGCTGCACCCCCGTCCCCGGAGACGATATCGTGGGCTTCATCACCCGTGGCTACGGCGTGTCCGTCCACCGGGCGGACTGCCCCAACGCCTCGGAGGAAAAGCGGAAGGAGCAGCCCGGCCGTTGGATCCATGTCTCTTGGGGCACCGATACCAATGACAGCTATCCCACCACCATTGAGGCAGTGTGTAAGGACCGGCTGAACCTGCTGCTGGACATCTCCTCCGCCCTCTCCACTACCAAGACCTTTGTACTGGGCCTGAACACCCGCAGCACGGAGGACGGCTTCGCCATCATCCGCATTGAGATCCAGATCAAAGATGGAGCGCAGCTTTCCACCCTGATGAATAAGCTCCATCAGATCTCCGGCGTTCTGCGGGTCAACCGGCCCGTGGGCTGATCCTTCGCGGCATTGGGAATGGATTTTCTTCGTTGCCGCGAAGGTCCCTCTCGATAAAATACAAGACGTCTGGCTCTGCCTGTTTTGCGGGCAAAGCCCATTACGAAGTATGCCCTTTTGGATACTAAATAAGGAGTTGCTACCATGCGCGCTGTTGTTACACGAGTCAAAAACGCCTCTGTTATCATCAATGAACAGGTCAACGGTCAGATCGGCACCGGTTTTCTGGTGCTGCTGGGCGTAGGCCCCAACGATACGGAGGCCACCGCCGACAAGCTGGCGGACAAGATCTGCAATCTGCGGGTCTTTGAGGATGAAAATGAAAAAATGAACCTGAATCTGGAGCAGGTGGGCGGCAGCCTGCTGGTGGTATCCCAGTTCACTCTGTACGCCGATACCTCCTCCCGCCGCCCCGGTTTCTCCGGCGCGGCCAAGCCCGACCTGGCCATCCCCCTCTATGAGCGGTTCATGGCCCACTGCCGGGAGCGGGGCTTTGACGTGCAGCACGGCGAATTCGGCGCCGATATGCAGGTCTATTCCCAGAACGATGGTCCGGTCACCATCCTGTTTGACACGGAAGAGTAAACTGATTTCAATGAGGTGTGTCTTATGAAGATCCAAGCCTTGCAGGTGGGGTCCATCGGCACCAACTGCTATATTCTCTGCGATGAAGCGGCTAAAGTCTGCGCCGTGATCGATCCCGGCGCGGAGCCGGAGTTGATCCTCTCCACCGCGGAAAAACTGGACTGCACCGTGGACAAGATCCTGCTGACCCACGGTCACTATGACCACACCGGCGCGGTGGCGGCGCTGCTGGAGATGCTGCCGCCGACAGCGGTCTATATCCATCAGGCGGATTTTGACAGTCCGCAGACCCAACTGTTCCCGCTGAAAAGCGAACTGGCCCGGATCCCCTTCGGCGGCGTAAATTTCTATGGGGAGGGAGACCGCATCACGGTGGGCACTCTGGAACTTCAGGTGCTCCACACCCCTGGCCACTCCGAGGGCAGCGTCACGCTGCTGTGCGGAGATACCCTGTTCTGCGGAGACACCCTATTTGCCGGTTCCTGCGGCCGGACAGACTTTCCCGGCGGCAGCATGAAGCAGATGATGGCCTCTCTGTCCCGGCTGGCTGCCCTTCCCGGAGACTACCGGGTCCTGCCGGGGCACATGGAGCCCAGCACTCTGGACCGGGAACGGCGCTACAACCCCTATATGCAGATGGCGCTGCGGGAGCAAAGCTGATATGAAGCTGGAATTTTTAGGTCATGACGAGCGCTATATCGTCGAGCAGAGCCTGATGACCCTCTTTCCGCTGGAAAAACCGGCCTATGACGCGGTACAGCCGGGAGACGAGGCGTGGTGCCGCCTTGCCGCCGAGGAAACGGCGGCGGACTGTCAGGTCACCGCGGAGCTGCACTATCACGGATACACCGCCGCCGCTGTTTTTGCCTCACCCCTCACCGGCACGGACTTTGAAAAAGAAGGCCAGCGGCGCTATGCCGTGGCAGCCTGCTTCTATCTGGCGTTTCTGGATCTGTATCCCAAGCTGCTGGAAGCGCTCCGCGCCGCGGAAAAGCTGACGCTGCCCCCCTGGGGGATGCTCACCGGCGTCCGGCCCGACAAGCCCATCACACGGGCACTGATGGAGGGCAAAACCCCGGAGGAAGCCAAGCAAGAGCTGAAGGCGCGCTACTTTGTCCCGGAGGACCGGGCGGCGCTGGCTTTGGAGACTGGTGCCGTGGGCTATCAGGCGTTGAAGCGGCTGGAAAAGCGGGACATCGACCTGTATGTGGGTATTCCCTTCTGTCCCACCCGCTGCGCCTACTGCTCCTTTGTGAGTCAGAGCGTGGAACGGAGCTTTTCTCTGGTGGAGCCCTATGTAAAGGCTCTGATCGCGGAGATCCGCTCCGGCGGGGACATGGTGCGCAGTAATCACCTGCGGCCCCGCACCTTCTACATGGGCGGCGGCACCCCCGGTATTCTGACGCCGGATCAGATGGATGCCATCCTGACGGCTTTGGAAGAATCCTTCGACCTCTCCGCCTGTCCGGAGATCACGGTGGAGATTGGCCGTCCGGATACCATCACAGCCGAAAAGCTGGCCGTCCTGAAATGTCACAACGTCACACGGGTCTGCGTAAATCCGCAGACTATGGAGGATCACGTTCTCGCCGCCATTGGCCGCCGCCACGCCTCTGCGGATACGGTGCGGGCCATGGAGCTGGTGCGGGCCTACCGGTTCCCCCACGTCAACATGGACCTCATCGCAGGTCTGCCGGCGGATACACCGGAGGGCTTCCGCCGCTCTCTGGACAAATGTCTGGAACTGGGGGCTGATAATATCACCATCCACACCCTGTCGCTGAAAAAAGGCAGCCGCATCCTGATGGAAGGTCTCTCCATTCCCGACGGAGCGGCCGTGCAATCCATGCTGGACTATGCCGTCCCTACCCTGCGGGCCGCAGGTTTCGTCCCCTACTACCTCTACCGGCAGAAGTATATGTCCGGCAGCTTTGAGAATGTAGGTTGGAGCCGCCCCGGTGGGGAGTGCTGGTACAACGTGGATATCATGTCGGAGCTGTGCTCCATTCTATCCTTCGGTGCGGGCGGCTCTACCAAGATGGTAGAACCCGGCACCAACCACATCGAGCGGGTCTTTAACCTGAAGTATCCCAAGGAATACACGGAGCGGCCGGAGAAAATCCAGCAAAATCAGGCTGCTTTCGCGAAGTTCTATCAAAAATACGTTCCCGAAACTTAAATGGGCGGCCGCAGCCGCAAGGAGGGTCATTCATGGAACATAGCTGTGAAGCGTATTGGACCAAGGCGGAAGGACTGGCGCGGGACGCCATCTGCACCATGGGTTTGGGGGCCAAACGGCTGACGGACGCCGCCAAACGGCAGTTGGAGATTGCAGATCTCCGCGCCGGCATCAACGTCGGTCTCCGGGAACTGGGCGAGCTGCTGTATGCCACCCACACCGGCACCCCTACGGATTCCGAGCTGCTGCTGGAAAAAATGCAGGAGATCGACGAGCTCAAGGCCCGGCTCCGGGATCTGGAGGGAGAACCCATCATCCATCTGATCTGCCCCCGCTGCGGACAGGAGGTCCAGCCGGAGGACGTATACTGCCGGGACTGCGGCGAAAAGCTGTGATGGCAGGTATGTTCCGTCCTCTTGGCGCATATCTAACCAATAGCGGCGGTACGCCGCCGAAAGACTGTCGATAAAGCGATAAATTCTCCGCAACGGTAAGGTAGGGCAGCCGTTAGCGGCTTTGCCGCTTTACGGATGCCGCATACCCCTTGCGGGTGAAGGGTGTGCGCGGGAAACCTAAGAGGGGTTTCCTGCGCCATTGAAATCCTAAGTTTTCAGAACTTTTATAAAGTTCTGAAAACCTGCTCAGCGGGGCGAAAAGATTTTTTCGCCCGCTGAGCGGGGATACGCCCCGCCTCTCTCAATCTGAAAATTCGAGGTAACATCCATGGCAACTCCTGCGAAAAAACAATCCTTCTTAGGCGGCGCTGCCATTCTGGCGGCGGCTGTGGTCATCGTCAAGCTCATCGGCGCGGCCTATAAGATCCCTCTCACCAATATTTTGGGCGGAGCGGGAAAAACTTATTTTGACACCGCGTATAAAATTTACAACTTCCTGCTGACCTTCTCCACAGCGGGGCTTCCGCTTGCCATCTCCCGCATGACCAGTCAGGCTCACGCAAAGGGGCTGGAAAATGAGAAGCGCAAGATCTTTTCCACCTCCATCTGGCTGTTCTTTCTGCTGGGTCTGGTCTGCTCCCTGCTGATGTTCACGCAGGCAGACGCGCTGGCCCGGTTCCTGAACAACTCTCTGGCCGCCACCGCCGTACAGGCGCTGGCCCCGGCGGTGTTCTGCGTCTGCCTGCTGGCCTGTATGCGGGGCTACACGCAGGGGCAGGGCAATATGAAGCCTACCGCCGTCTCGCAGGTGCTGGAAGCGCTGCTGAAGCTGGGTATCGGTCTGCCGCTGGCATGGTATCTCCTGCACATGGGACGCCCCGCCGAGATCGGCGCCGCAGGCGCCATCATTGGCGTCACCGCCGGAACCGCCCTGTCCATGCTGTTTCTGGTAGCATATCTGTCGGTCCACCGGAACCGCACGGAATCTCTGGACACCCCCTCCTCCAGCGGGCAGATCATTAAGCAGATCCTGCTCATCGGCGTTCCCATCACCCTGAGCAACTCCGCCATGAGCATTATCAACATCATCGATACCAAGATCGTCATGGGCCGCCTGCAAAGTGCGCTGGGCCTTTCCGAAACCGCCGCTGCCGTTTTGAACGGTCAATACAGCATCGCCATGGATATGCCTAATATGGTGGCCTCTTTCATTTACCCCGTCACCATGAGCCTGATCCCCTTTGCAGCGGCGGCGCTGGCCCGGAAGGACCACGCTGAGGCGGACCGCATCATTTCCTCCGCCTTCCGTCTCATCGCTATTCTGGCGCTGCCGGCAGGCATCGGCCTTTCCGTGCTGTCCACCCCCATTGAGCGGCTCATGCTGCCCATGCAGCCGGAGGATGCACTGGCAGCGGGTCCCCATTTGCAGATCTTGGGCATTGCTCTGGTCTTCATCTGCCTGATGATTTTGACCAATGCTATTTTGCAGACCTACGGTAAGGAAAAGCTGCCCATTTTCACTGTCATCGCCGGCGGTGTGGTGAAGGTGGTCATGAATTACATTCTGGTGGGGAACCCGGACATCAACATCCATGGAGCGCCCATTTCTACCCTGTGCTGCTATCTGACTATCTGCGGGCTGAACCTGTTCTTCGTGTGGAAATACTCCCCGGAGAAGCCCCGGTACACGCGGCTGTTCGGAAAGCCCATCGTAGCCTCCGCCCTGATGGGTGCCGCCGCTTGGGCGGTGTACGGTCTTGTTGCCAGAGTCCTTAGCGGCCACAGCGCTTACGGCGCCAATGCCCTCGCTACCTTCTGCGGTATTCTGGCCGGTGTGGTGGTATACGGCGTTCTGGTCATTGCCCTGCGGATCTTACGGGCAGAGGACGTAAAAGCTCTGCCTAAGGGCGAAAAAATAGCCAAACTTTTGCGCTTGAAGTGAACGATTTATAAAAAATCCTGTTATATCAACGTTTTCAGGATAAAATAGCTTGCAAAGGCAGTGGAGATATGGTAAATTTTCAAAGGAAACAACGCTATGGGTGGGAGGATCTTCTCACCATCATGCACCTGCTGCGCGCCCCCGAGGGCTGCCCCTGGGACCGCGAGCAGACCCACCAGTCCATCCGCCGGAATTTTCTGGAGGAGACCTACGAGGCATTGGACGCCATTGACCGGGATGACATCCCCGGTATGTGCGAGGAATTGGGAGACGTTCTGCTTCAGGTGGTGTTCCATTCCGTGATGGAAGAGGAGCAGGGCCGTTTCACCGCAGATGACGTGGTGGACGGCGTGGCTCAGAAGCTGGTGTTCCGCCACCCCCATGTATTCGGCGCTGCCGAGGCCGCCGACAGCGCGCAGGCGTTGGAGGGCTGGGAGGCTCAGAAGAAAAAGGAAAAGGGGTTCACTTCCCCGGCGGACGCTGTGGAAGCCGTTCCCCATACGCTGCCGGCGCTGTGGCGGGCAGAGAAGATCGTCTCCCGCTCTGTAAAGGCCGGGTTCAACTGGGACTCCGTTGCCGGTGCGCTGGACAAGCTGGACGAGGAAACCACCGAGCTGCGACAGGCCGTGGAGTCCGGTCAGCCCATGGACATTCCTCACGGCATCCGGGAGGAACTGGGCGACGCCCTGTTCATTCTCTGCAAAATCGCCCAGATGTCCGGTGTGGACCCCGAGGACGCTCTGCACCGGGCCTGTGACAAATATCAAGGTCGGTTCCGCCGGGTGGCGAATGCCGCCGACCGTCCGCTGAGCAACTATACAGAAGCGGAAAAAATCATGCTTTGGGAACAAGCCAAAGAAAAATAAGATCTTCATTGCGGAAACGCGATAAAAGATAAATTGAATTTTAATTATTTTGCAGGAGGATATACTCATGAACAAAGCTGAACTGATCGCTGCCGTGGCTGCTGCCGCTGAAATTTCCAAGAAGGACGCCGAGACCGCTGTCTCCGCTACTCTGGACGCCATTACCGCCGCTCTGAAGGAAGGCGACAAGGTCCAGCTGGTTGGCTTCGGTTCTTTCGAGGTCAAGTCCCGCGCAGCCCGCACCGGCCGTAACCCCCGTACCAAGGAAGTTGTCGAGATCCCCGCTTCCAAGGTGCCCGTGTTCAAGGCTGGCAAGGCTCTGAAGGACGCTGTGGCCGAATAAATTCGCATGACAAAAGGGGGCGCACGCCCCCTTTTCATTTTGCAAGAAAGGAAGCACCATGCGCTTAGACAAATATCTCAAGGTCTCCCGGCTCATCAAACGGCGGACCGTGGCCAATGAAGCCTGCGACAATGGGCTGGTCACCGTCAACGATAAACCCGCCCGGGCCTCCTACGAGGTGAAGGAGGGCGACCAGATCACCCTGCGCTTCGGTGTACGGACCGTCACCGTGGAGGTTCTGTCCGTTCAGGAGACCGTGCGGCAGAGCGAGGCCGCTGCCCTGTACCGGCAGATCCAATAAGTTCTTCTATCTTCCTCCCTGTCCGCATACATTGGGGACAGGGAGGGATCTTATGACCAATGACTTCAATATGTCCGCTGCTCCTCATCGGCTGGAACTGATGGACCGGGCGCATCTCACCGTTTCCGGCGTGGAGGATGTAGAGCGCTTTGATGAGAGCGGCGTCATCATGACCACCTCTGCCGGGACCCTGATCGTCACCGGGGAGGACCTGCACATCGGTAAGCTGTCCTTAGAGGGAGGCGAGTTATTTGTGGATGGCCGCATCACCTCCATCTCCTATGAGGACGCTCCGGACCGTCAGGGCGGCTTTTTCAGCCGCCTGTTTGGATAGGTCATGGCCATCCATGTCACGGAGCAGCTCCGCACGTTTCTCCTGTCCATTCTTCTGGGGCTGGGCGCCGGGGTCCTGTATGACCTGCTGCGAGCAGTGCGGCTGCGGCACCCCCGACTGACGGCGCCGCTGGACCTGCTCTACTGCCATGCCGTAGGTCTGGCAGTCTTTCTATTCATCCTGCGGCAGTCGGATGGCCAGCTCCGCGGGTTCATCCTGCTGGGCGGGCTGGGCGGCGGTGTTCTGTTTTTCTCCCTGCTCTCCCGTCCCTTGCGGCCGGTTTGGGATTTCTGGCTGGACCGGTGGATGGAATTATTCCAATTTCTGAGTCTGCCGGGACGGTTTTGCGCCGCAGTTTGTAAAAAATTTGCATTTCAGGCAAAAACCCTCTTTTATTTTCTCAGGAAATACGCTACAATACATATTGAAGGAGTATGGAAGCCCCTTCGCAAAGGAGGGATGTCCCATGGCAAAGCCCGTCAAACCCGCAAAAAAGAAAAAATCCGGTAATCTGCTGGTCCATGTGGTGATCCTGCTGCTTCTGGCCACAGTTGGCTGGCGACTTTATGCCATGCAGTCTCAGGTCCGGTCCGCGCAGGCGGAGCGGGATCAATACGCCCGGCAGGTGGAGAATATCCAACAGGAAAACGAAACTCTGCGGAGCGACATCGCAGAAGGCCCCACCGAGGAGAAAATGAAAGAATTGGCCCGGGAAGAACTGGGCATGATCGACAGCAACAGCTATCTGTTTTTAGATCGATCCAACTGAGTATTACCGGCGCGGCCGGTCACTATTATTTTAACAAGAACAAGAATAGGAGTAACACAGCACTTATGGAGTACGAGGTCGGAACAGTCTTAGAGGGCAAGGTCACCAGTATTACAAAATTCGGCGCTTTCGTGGCCTTGGAGGGCGGCAAGTCCGGCCTGGTACATATTTCGGAGATCGCCAACAGCTATGTCAACGATGTACATGACTTTTTGCAGGAAGGGCAGGACGTCAAGGTAAAGCTCCTTGCCATCAAGGACGGAAAGCTGGATCTTTCCATCAAAAAGGCGCTGCCTGCACCAGAACGCCCCGCCCAGCGGAGCTTCCAGCCCCGCCCGGCAGCAGCTCCCCGTCCCGCGGCGGCTCCCCGGCGGCCCGCCGTTCAGTCAGCGGATGCCACTCCCTCCGGTGATCTGGCCTTCGAGGACAAGCTCAAGCAGTTCCTCTCCTCCTCGGAGCGGAAAATGGCGGACCTGAACCGGAACATCTCCGGTAAGCAGGGTGGCCGCAGAAGAAGATAAATCCATTTCAAACCGATAACAACGCAGCCGTCTCCGGGAGAACATCCCAGAGACGGCTGCGTAAACATTTTTATCTGTTTGTGCGGAACATCGCTAAAAGAGAATTTCTCTCCGCCAGGGCACATCTGACAGAGCGATCCTCCGCCCCCCTTTTACGCCAATCTGCGGAAGCACTCATTCTGGGTGTTGCTCCAGAAATGAGTGTCGTCGATGCCGGACACATAGTAAACAAGTGGAGCGGAAAAGTCATTTTGCAGATAGTCAATGTCCAACTCCGGACAGTATCCCATGCTGCTGCGGTCCCGGACGCGGAAGGCATAGGCGGTTTCGCCAAACAGCTCCAGTTCCGGATACACGATGCGGCAGCCGTCCTCGGAAAACAGCAGAACGGTGGTACCCATATCGTCCACCCAGATACCCGCAAGGGCTTCCTCCGTCACAGCGCTGTAATCCCCCGGCGCTTCGTAGCGGTACTCCGTGCGTTCCGTGCGGTCTAAAATCTGCGTAAACAGGGGGAGCAGCTTCCACGCCGCCCACTTCACCCGGCCCGTGCTGCAGTACGGCTGTTCCAGGGTATAGCCCGCGTCATTCAGTGCGTCATAGGCAGTCTCATCGCCCCGCATGAGGGCCTCCGCCTCCGTCAGCACCGCCGCCCATGCCCGGGCCAGTTCCGCAGAGTTTTCCATGGGCACGTTTTCATCTATCCACCTGAATACATCCTCCTGTTCCACCGAGTTCACATCGATCCAGTCCAGCAGCTCTCCGGCGGCACAGATGGCCCGCAGAGAGCTGCCTGCCGTGCCGGGCGCCACGGTGTAGATGTCTGTCAGCACAACTTCCAGACTCAGCGGTTCTTTTTCCTCCGTCTTTGCAGGTTCGGGTTCCGGTGTTTCATCGGGAGGTTCCGTTACCCCCTCCCCCGGTGCCGATGGCTTCACATCCGGCGGATCCCCCGGCTCCCTGTTTTGCCCTCCGCAAGCGGTCAGCAGCAGAGCCAGCAGCAAACATACCGTCAAGATTCTGCGTTTCATCCCATTCACCTCTCGATCTTTGATCACGTGGCCATACCAAGCAACAACCTCCACGGGTTCCGGCCATGGCCAAAGCCGCGCACCGCACATGGATACAGTGGAACGAACTTTCAAAGGGATCTCAATGCCATAGCAACACATCTGTATATGCTTATTATAACAATACGAGCAGGAAATTCAAGCGGGACCTACTGCTCCGCCTCCGCGACGGTAAATGAGGCAACAGAAAATTCAGAATTCCAGCTGCTTGCTGTCATCCAGAAAAAACCACGGGGCCATCCTTACGGATGGCCCCGCTTTTTATTCTACCTTCTGTCTGCTTTTACGGTTACTGATTGTAATTCTGCATTCTCCACACAATAGCGGAGACCTGGCCGCGGGTCAGGGTGTTGTTGGGCTTATAGGCGCTGGTGCCATTGGAGAAGTAGCCCTCAATGATGCCGGCGGCATTCAGCGCCTGCACATAGACGTCATTGGTGTCGGTAAAGGGCTTCTTGCTGGGCAGACCGGTGGTAGAAAGCTTCAACGCCTTGGCAGCGATCTGCGCGATCTGTAAACGGGTGATGGGCCCGTTCAGCTTGGGATTGCCGGATACCAGGCCGGTAGCCTTAGCCTTCGCCAGATAGCCGCTGAAGGTGCTGTCCTTCACCGTGGGGGCCTGCTCGCCATAGCCCGCCGCCAGCATGATGAGCTTCAGGGCCGCGCCGTAAGTAATGATATTCTTCTCCTGGAACGTTCCGTTGCTGTAACCGGAGATCACATCGGCTCCGGCAAGCTCTGTAACATACTTATAGCACCAGGTGGAGGTGGAGATATCCGTAAATCTCCTCATGTTGCCCACCACACCGATGGAGACCACACCGGCACCCAAAGCGGCGCCATCGCTGTCCAAAGCTACATAAGGAATGGTAACAGGACCGGTGAACCCGCTCTTGGGAACAAAGCGCAGCTGGTTCATAGAAACGATGCCATTACCATAGTTGTACGCACTGGTGACATCTGCCGCATAAGAGCCTACATACAGAGCACCTGCTTTCACAGCAGGCAAATCCAACAGCTGAATACTGGTAAGTCCAGCGCCGGTGGCAGCCTTCACCGCAGAATATACAGCGGAAGCCGGGAAGTTCACGGAAGTGCCCTTTGTGGTCACGCAGTAAACTTCAGACATGGGAGAAGTCGTCACGCTGATCAAAATCGTGCCGGAAACAGTGGTGCCGCTGCTGCTGTATCCGGTAAAGCTGAAAGCTGTGCAGTAATTGCTCCCGCTGGGAATATAGGTCAGCTCAGAGAGGTCATATTCCGAAGCAGAAGCGGGGCTGTAAGAGAACACCACATTGCCTGCCGTGGTAGCGGTAAGCTGTGTTCTCTGCGCGGCGCCGTACTTACTGGTATTGTAATAATTGTAGTACAGGCTGCCGGTAGCAGGCACACCCGTCAAGGTCACATACACCAAAGGCTCACCGGAGGCATACTTGCGGAAGAAGCGGGCAATGTCGTTGGCATTAATCTGCAAAGCAGTGCCGGGAGTGGTGTTATAGCGAATGTTTCCAATATAACGAGGTGTCTCAGTAGTGGTGATAGAGAGCGTACCACTGACCGTTTGATTGGTTTTGGTATCCTTTCCACCATATGCGGTGAAGTCCAGCGTAACACTACCGGAGAAAGACTTGTCCGCGACAAAGCTCAGCTCCTCCAGATCGTAGTCACCGTAGTCGCTGTCATCATAATAGAACTTGTTGTCGCGGAGATCAGAACGGGAAAAGGCGGTCTCGCTCCGCTTGCCGTACCGGGAGTAAATCGTACCGGCATCGTCAAAAGCGCTGTCAGGCCGGCTGAACTCCACATATTTGAGGCTGCCTGTACAACTGCTGTTGCTGTAAAACTTGTCGAAATCATCGGCATTGAATTCGACCTTCTCACCGGCCTTCACCGTATAGGTGATATCACTCTTAACAGAGTCGCTTTTACCGGAGGTAATGACCAGTGTAGCGGTAGTCGTCTGATCATCCTTGCCGCTCTTTCCGCCGTAAAGGGTAAACTGAAGGGTCATGCTGCCAGAGAAGGATTTTTCCGCAACAAAGCTCAGCTCATTCAGATCATAGTCACCGTAATCGCTATCCTCATAATAGAACTTGTTGCTGCTAAGGCCGGAGCGGGTGAATTCCTCTTCGTTCCGCTTGCCATACCGGAAGTAAACGGCGCCGTTTGCATAATCGGAACTACTGGGACGATCAAACATCACATATTTGAAGCTTCCTGTGCAGCGGCTGTTCGCATAGATCTTCTCGAAATCCGCATCATCGAAAGCAACTTCTTCGCCAGCTTTCACTGTATAGGTGATGTCGCCCTTGGTACTGGTGGAAGATCCGCTCTTGGAAACCTCCAGCACCAACGTACCATCAGCACTGTCCTTCTTTCTTTCACCATAAACGGTAAAGCTGATTTCCACGCGGTCTTCAGATGCAGACTTGATCGCCGCCAAAGTCAGGCGCTTGATTGGATCGTCTCCGTAATCAGAATCGTCCTTATAGAACTTTTTGGTCACCAGCTCAGCGCGGTTCATCGCTTCCCCACGGCAGGCAATATAACCACTGAAATTCTTATAATTGCTGGTGGAAGAACTAAACGTCACATACTTGAAATTACCGGAACAATTATCATCGTAATACTGTTCAAAATCATCTACATCAAAGGCGGTCTCCTCGCCAGGCTTCACCGTATAGGTGATGTCCCCCTTGGATGCACTGGAAGTCTTTCCAATCGTAATTCTCAGTGTACCTTTCAGTTTACCACCATCGTCGCCACGCATCTGGAACGCCAGATCGACCGTTTCTCCGTCAGAGCGCTTCCCCGCAAGGAAACTCATGCCTTTTAAGCGATAATCATCACGGCTCATATCACTTCTGGACACATAGAAGCATGCCGATTCCAGGTCATCTTCGTCTAAGCCCACTTCTTCTCGGCTGTAATCATAGGCATACAGCTGCCCACAACTGTCTAAGCCAGTCACATCTGTAAATCGCAGATAAGAAAGGTGGTCATCCTTGTTTTCTTCATAATAATCTGTAAACTTTGAAAGGTCAAAGCTCACCGTTTCCCCGGCCTCTACTTTGTACTCAAGATCCACCGAGGAACGGGCGGACACGGCCGGGACCATCGTCATGACCATGACCAATGTCAGCAGGAAGGCCGGAAGCCGTTTTCTGAAAAATCGTCTCATAGAAAACCTCCTAAATTCAGATCCGCATCTATGTATACCTGTATAAACCTACCATAACGGAAAGTTGCTCTGTAATCATGAACAAATTGTGAACAAGACGCTACAATCCGGTTAAATTTCACAATCGCAGCCTGTGGAAACACGCCTTATCACGGCAGACTTTTCCGCAGTCCATAGCGGCCTCTCCGCCAGCTCTACGATCTAAACTGACCGCCTTCTCATTTCTGAAGAAAAGTGGTTTGTATTTCCAAAAGATATCTGCTATAATAAAGGTCAACCTTATGAAAAAGCTGGCAGGCTCAATTAAGCCAAAGCCGGACTCTGTTTTCAGCAGGCCCCCCAGAATTGCTCTGGAATACGACCATGAATGATGGGAAGTTGTGAAATGATCGATCAATATGGCCGGACAATTGATTATCTGCGGCTGTCGGTAACAGACCTTTGCAATTACCGGTGCCAATACTGTATGCCGGCGGGCGGTGTGGAAAAAGGCCCACACGGGGCCGTCCTCTCTGTGGAGGAATACGGTGAGATCGCTCGGGCGGCGGTGAAGCTGGGAGTCCGGAAGATCCGTTTGACCGGCGGAGAACCGCTGGTGCGGCGAGGGATTCTGGATATTTGTCGAAACCTGCGAGCCATCCCGGAACTGAAGGAGCTTTGCCTCACCACCAACGGCAGTCTGCTGCTGGAATTGGCAAAGCCCCTGCGGGAGGCTGGGGTAGACCGGCTGAACATCAGTCTGGATACCCTGCGGCCGGAGCGATTCCGGGAGATCACCCGCCGGGGAGATCTGGATGACGTTTTTGCGGGCATCCGGGCAGCGGAGGATGCCGGGTTTCAGAATCTAAAGCTGGACACCGTGCTGATAGGCGGCGTGAATGATGACGAGATCGAGGATTTTCTGAGCCTGACGAAAGAGCACCCCTGGGAGGTGCGGTTCATCGAGCTGATGCCTATGGGACCGTGCGCCGTATGGCCAAAGGAACGCTTTCTGCCGGTAACGGAGATTCTGAACCGATTCCCGGCGCTGGGAGAAATCGAACCCAATGGCGTGGCGCGGCGGTACCGTCTGCCGGGAGCCGTGGGAACTGTGGGGTTGATCACCCCCATGAGTCACGAATTCTGCGGAGAGTGCCGCCGCATTCGGGTGACGCCGGACGGCAAGCTGAAGGGCTGCCTTCATAGCCGGGAGGAAATCTCCCTCCGGGGGCTTCACGGTGCGGAGCTGGAAGCAGCCCTTTATCGGGGCATCCAGCAAAAGCCAAGAGGTCATCACCTCACGGAACATGCCAGTGATACGCCCCGGACCATGAATGAGATCGGAGGCTGAACCATGGGAGATCTGACCCATTTCAATGAGCAGGGCCGCGCCCGGATGGTGGATGTGACGGAAAAGGCCGTGACCCACCGGCGGGCCGTAGCCGCGGGAGAGATCCATGTTTCCCCGGAGACCATGGCCCACATCAAAAACGGCACCATGAAAAAGGGCGATGTGTTAGCGGTGGCGCAGGTGGCGGGTATTCAGGCCGCCAAGCACAACTGGGAGCTGATCCCCATGTGCCACCCTCTGCCTCTGACGGGCATCGACATCACGTTCCGCCTGTCCGATGCGCCGTGCATGGTGGAAATTCAGGCCGCCGTCACCTGCACCGGCGTCACCGGCGTGGAGATGGAGGCACTGACCGCCGTTTCCGTGGCGGCCCTCACCGTTTACGATATGTGCAAGGCGGTGCAGAAGGACATGGAGATCACCAACATCCGCCTGCTGGAAAAATCCGGCGGTAAGAGCGGAGACTATAAGCGAGAGGACTGATAGAACCATGGCAAAGGTCGTATCCGTCAATATCAGCGAGAAAAAGGGAACGCTGAAAAAACCCGTTCCGGAAATTGAATTGAAACTGCGCCACGGCATCGTGGGGGACGCCCACGCCGGAGACTGGCACCGCCAGATCTCTCTATTGGCGGAGGAAAGCATCGACACCATGCGCCCCCGCTCCCCCATCGCTCTGGACCCCGGCGTATTCGCGGAGAACATCAACACGGAGGGCATCGACCTCAAGGGCCTGCCCGTGGGGACCCACCTGCGGATCGGTGAGACGGAGGTGGAGGTGACGCAGATCGGCAAGGAGTGCCACAATGACTGCGCCATCAAACAGGCGGTAGGCAAGTGCGTCATGCCCACGGAGGGCATCTTCGCCGTGGTGGTAAAAGAGGGCGTTGTCAGGCCCGGAGACGAAATCGAGGTGCTGAAATGAAGCTGATCCGAACAGAGGAGGCCGTGGGCCACGTGCTGTGCCACGATATGACCCAGATCATCAAGGATCAATATAAGGACGCCCGGTTCCGCAAGGGCCACATCGTCACAGAGGACGATATTCCCGTGCTGCTGAGCATGGGCAAGGAGAACCTGTATGTCTGGGAGATGACTCCCGGCATGGTCCACGAAAACGACGCGGCGGAGCGGCTGCTGGCCCTGTGCGGCCAGGAGAACATGATTCGCGGCGAGGTGAAGGAGGGCAAGATCGAGCTGAAGGCCGCCTGTGACGGATTGTTCCGGGTGGATTCCCGGCGGCTCATCGCTGTCAACTCCCGGGAGGATGTGATGATCGCCACCCGAAAGGGCAATACCGCCGTGAAAAAGGGCGACAAGCTGGCGGGAATGCGGGTCATCCCCCTCATCATCGAGGAAGAGAAACTGGCAGCCGCTGAAGCAGCGGCGGGGACCGCGCCCCTGCTGGAGCTGCTGCCCTATGTGAAGAAAACCGCCGCCATCGTGACCACCGGCAGCGAGGTGAAGAAGGGGCTCATTCAGGACACCTTCACCCCGGTGGTGAAGGAGAAGCTGGCGGCCTACGGTATCGGGACCATCTCCGTTGCCTATTCCGGGGACGGCGTGGAAAATGTGGCCAACGCCATCGGCGAAGCCCGGAAAACCGGCGCGGACCTGATCCTGTGCACCGGCGGCATGAGCGTGGACCCCGACGACAACACCCCCGGCGGCATCCGGGCAAGCGGCGCACGGATCGTCACCTATGGCGCGCCCGTGCTGCCGGGCGCCATGTTCCTGCTGGGCTATTTTGAGGACGGCACCCCCATCTGCGGCCTGCCCGGCTGTGTGATGTACGCCGGGGCCACCATTTTTGATTTGACTCTCCCCCGCATCGCCGCAGGCGTGGAGCTGACCCGCAGAGACTTCGCCGTGATGGGCGAGGGCGGGCTGTGTCTCGGCTGCAAGCCCTGTCACTGGCCCAACTGCCCCTTCGGAAAATAAAAGCGAGAGCGCCCAAGTGCGCTCCTGCTTTTCAGAACCGTTCATCTTGATTGAGTATCACGCTTTACTCTGTAAAGTCGAGATAGATTTTCCATCGAATCAGAAAGGAAGAACCAACATGAAAAAGTATTTGTCCCTGCTGCTGGCCCTGTGCCTGACCCTGTCCCTCGCCGCCTGCGGCGGTAAGACCGACACCAACGCCGACACCGCCGACGGTTCTCAGACGCAGGACAACGCCCCCACGGAAGCCCCCGCCGGTGAGCCGGTGGAGCTGATCGTGTTCGCAGCCGCCTCCATGACGGAGACCATGAACCAGCTCAAGGAAATGTACGAGCAGAACAATCCCAACGTGACCGTTACATATAACTTCGACTCCTCCGGCACCCTGCTCAAGCAGATCAAGGAGGGCGCGGACTGTGATCTGTTCATCTCCGCCGCTCCCACGCAGATGAACGCCATGGACGGCAGCCTGATCGGTGATGCCAAGAAGAATCCCGACGGGCTTGACCTCATCGTCACTGACAGCCGTGTGAACCTGTTGGAAAACAAGGTGACGCTCACCGTTCCTGCCGGCAATCCCAAGGACGTCGAGAGCTTTGACCAGCTTGCCGAGCTGCTGAAAAGCGGCGACGTGATGCTGGCCATCGGCAACAGCGACGTGCCCGTGGGCCAGTACACCCTGAAGATCTTCAACTACTACGGCATCGACGAGACCGCCGTTGCAAACAAACTGACCTACGGCAACAACGTGAAGGAGGTTACTTCTCAGGTCAGTGAGGGTGCCGTGGACTGCGGCATCATCTATGCCACCGACGCCCACTCCGCCGGTCTGACGGTGGTGGACAGCGCCACTGCCGAGATGTGCGGTCAGGTCATCTACCCCGCCGCCGTGCTCAAGGGAGACAAGGAGGATGCCGCCCAGGACTTCCTGGCCTATCTCCAGACCGACGCGGCCATGACCGTGTTTGAGTCCGTGGGCTTCTCCGCCGCTTAACCGAGAATTCTTTCTGAAAAGGCCGACGATAAACTGCTTGCCCGCCGCTGATACGGCGGTGGGCCGTCGGTCCCCCATCCCTTCCCCCTCAGGAGGTAACTTATGGACCTGTTTCCCCTATGGAACTCGCTGCGTGTGGCGGCTATTTCCACGGTGATCGTCTTTTTCGCCGGGATCTTCGCGGCGTACTATATCGCCCGCCTGCCCCGGCTGGTGAAGGGCGTTCTGGACGTGGTGCTGACGCTGCCGCTGGTGCTGCCCCCCACCGTCATCGGCTATCTGCTGCTGCGGCTGCTGGGACCAAAGCGGATCCTTGGCGCGTGGCTGCTGCGTCATTTCGGTGTAAAGGTGGTGATGACCTGGTGGTCCGCCATCTTTGCCACCGCCGTGGTGATCTTCCCGTTGATGTACCGCACCGCCCGCGGAGCCTTCGAATCCTTTGACGAAACGCTGGCCTACTCCGGACAGACGCTGGGCCTTTCCAACACCTATATCTTCTGGCACATCCGGATGCCCTGCTGCCGGCAGGGGATCTTAGCGGGAACGGTGCTGGCCTTTGCCCGGGCCTTGGGCGAATACGGCGCTACCAGCATGATCGCCGGGTACACCCCCGGCAAGACCGCCACCATCTCCACCACGGTCTACCAGCTTTGGCAGACCAGCAACGATGCGCTGGCTATGAAATGGGTAATGGTCAACCTAAGCATCTCCGCCGTGGTGCTGCTGACGGTGAATATGCTGGAACGCCGGGACTTTCTGGTATCCGGTGGGAAAAGGAGGGGGACGGCTTGAGCCTGCTTGTAGAAATTGAAAAGCATCTGGGGAATTTCCATCTGGACGTCCGCTTTCAGGCGGAGGTGGAAACGCTGGCCCTGCTGGGGGCCTCCGGCTGCGGCAAGAGCATGACCCTCAAATGCATCGCGGGGATCATGACCCCGGATCGGGGTCGGATCGTGCTGAACGGCCGGGTGCTGTTTGACAGCGAGGCTGGGGTCGACCTGCCGCCCCAGCAGCGGCGGGTGGGGTACTTATTCCAGAATTACGCTCTGTTCCCCACCATGACGGTGGAGAAAAACATCCTCTGCGGCATCCGCTCCGGCTCCAAGGCGGAAAAAACCGCTGCACTGACGGCGGCCCTCCACCGCTTTCGGCTGGAGGGTCTGGAAAAGCGGTATCCCGCCCAGCTTTCCGGCGGACAGCAGCAGCGGGTGGCGCTGGCGAGGATCCTCTGCTCCCAGCCGGAGGTCATTTTGCTGGACGAGCCGTTTTCCGCGCTGGACAGCTATCTGAAATGGGACTTGGAGCTGAAGCTGTCCGACTTTCTGGAGAATTTCTCCGGGCCGATCTTGTGGGTGTCCCATGACCGGGGCGAGGTGTTCCGCAACTGCAAGCGGGTGTGCGTACTGGATCAGGGGGCCTCGCAAGGGACCTTCACTCTGCGGCAGCTGTTTCACGAGCCGGAAACGGAGGCCGCCGCCCGGCTCTCCGGATGCAAGAACATCGTGGAGGCCCTACCGGCAGGCAGCGCCGTAACGCTGCCCCCGTGGGGCCTGACACTGAGCTGCGGCAAGCCGGTCCCGGCGGACATCCGTCAGGCAGGCATCCGGGCAAGACACGTGATGACGGTGCCGGAGGGCACCCCGGACGCCTTCTACTGCACGGTGGAGCGGGTCATTCAGGATGTGTTCACCACCATCGTCCTGCTGCGGCCGGAGGGGGCCGCGGACGGTGCCCCCCTCCTGCGCATGGAACTGGAACGGGACGATTGGCGGCGGCTGAACCGCCCGGAGGGGCTTTGGATCGCCGTCCAGCCAAGGGATATTCTACTGTTGAAATGAGGAGATGAGCGTATGTATCATGCTGCTGTATTGACGGTCAGCGACCGTGTTTCCCGGGGCGAGCGGCCCGACGAGGGCGGCCCGCTGGTGGCGGAGCTGCTGAAAAACGCAGGCTATGAGGTGGTCCGGACCGATGTGGTGCCGGACGAGCAGGCGCAGATCGAAGCGGCGCTGCGGCAGATGGCCGACGATGGTGACATTCAACTGCTTGTGACCACCGGCGGAACCGGCTTCGCCCCACGGGACGTGACCCCGGAAGCCACGCTTGCCGTGTGCGACCGGCTGACCCCCGGCATCCCGGAGGCCATGCGCTACGCCTCCATGCAGATCACCAGCCGGGCCATGCTGTCCCGGGCGCAGGCGGGCATCCGGAAGGGGACCTTGATCCTGAACCTCCCCGGCTCTCCCAAGGCGGCCAAGGAGAATTTGGAGGCGGTGCTGCCCGCCATCTGTCACGGTCTGGAAATGCTTTCCGGACGCCCCGCCGACTGCGCCAAGCTGACAGACTGACATAGGATTTTTCAGAATCGGATACTTTCCCGGTAAGCAAAAAAAATCGGCACCTGCTTTTGGCAGGTGCCGATTTCTGTTACCCTATCATGCGCTTGAATTTTTGGCGTAAGTTTGGCGTAAATCGGACACACCACTCACAGAAAGTCCAGCAATTTCAAGGCTTTGCGGTATCTCTTAGTACATGCCGCCCATGTCGGGAGCGGCAACGGGGGGCTCGGGCTTGTCAGCCACCAGAGACTCAGTGGTCAGGACCATGGCACTGACGGAAGCGGCATTCTCCAGCGCAGAACGGGTCACCTTAGCGGGATCGATGATACCGGCAGCAACCATGTCGCAGTATTCTTCCTTATAAGCGTCGAAGCCGTAGCCGTTCTTGCCGGAAGCACGGACCTTCTCCAGGATCACGGAACCGTCCAGGCCAGCGTTGGCAGCGATCTGACGGATAGGAGCCTCCAGAGCCTTGGCAATGATGCGCACGCCGGTCTTTTCGTCGCCCTCCACGGTGTTCAGCAGAGCTTCCACGGCAGGAATGACGTTCACAAAGATCGTACCGCCGCCGGCCACAACGCCTTCCTCAACGGCGGCGCGGGTAGCGTTCAGAGCGTCCTCGATGCGGAGCTTCTTCTCCTTCATCTCGGTCTCGGTAGCAGCGCCCACCTTGATGACGGCCACACCGCCGGCCATCTTAGCCAGACGCTCCTGCAGCTTCTCCTTATCGTAGTCGCTGGTGGTGTTGGCGATCTGGCTGCGGATCTGAGCCACACGGTCCTTGATGGCGGTGGCATCGCCAGCACCGTCCACGATGGTGGTGTTCTCCTTGGTGACCTTCACCTGACGGGCACGGCCCAGCATGTCGATGGTAGCGGTCTTCAGTTCCAGACCCACTTCCTCGCTGACAACGGTACCGCCGGTGAGGACAGCGATATCCTGCAGCATCTCCTTGCGGCGATCGCCGAAGCCGGGAGCCTTGACGCAGACAACGTTCAGGGTGCCGCGCAGACGGTTCACGATCAGGGTGTTCAGAGCCTCGCCCTCAACATCCTCAGCCACGATGACCAGCTTCTTGCCGGACTGGACCAGCTGCTCCAGGATGGGCAGGATGTCGGAGATCACGGAGATCTTCTTATCGGTGATGAGGATATAGGCGTCGTCAATGACGGCCTCCATCTTCTCGGTATCAGTGACCATATAGGGGGTGA
>SAMEA104315439__coassemble_291_pt1 | contig 22681 bp, 17 predicted proteins | sample SAMEA104315439__metabat2_high_PE_013 | metagenome-assembled genome bin SAMEA104315439 (sample SAMEA104315439) | gut metagenome | biome: Monkey gut; feature: monkey-associated habitat; material: faeces | place: China | collected 2013 | reverse complement strand
CATCGCTGAACCCGGAGCTGCCGGCCACGGCGGGGCTGCCCGCCGCGCGGTACAGGAACGCCACGGACTGGGCGCGGGTGCAGGCGGCGTTGGGGCTGAACAGGCCATTGCCCGTGCCGCCGGTGATACCGTTTTCAATGGCCCACGCCACCGCCTTGGCGTAGTAGCTGCCTGCGGGAACATCCGCAAAGCTGACCGTGCCCTTCGGCTCGGGAGAACCGGCCGCCCGCCACAGGAAGGTGACGATCTGGGCCCGGGTGCAGTTCAGGTTGGGGCTGAACGTGGTGTCCGTAGTGCCCTGGGTGACCTCGCGCTTGAGCATCCACTCCACAGCGTCCACATAGTAGGCATTGTTTGCCACATCCGCAAAGGGATTTACCCAGGTGAAGGTGGGCTCCACCGTCACCTTGTCGGCGGGCATCTCGAAGGTGTAGGTGCCGTCGCCGTTATCCTTGACGGCCAGCTGCTTGCCCTTGGAATCCCGGACGATCACCTCGTCCACCTCGTAATGGCGGTCCGGCTTCACGGTGATGGTCACCTTGTCGCCCTTGGCCGCACTGGTCTTGGAGAGGGAAACCGTACCGTCAGGATCCTTGCCCACCTCCGTCTGAACGGGGTTGGTAGAGGGGCTGGAGCCGCCGCCACCGCTGGAGGGGCGGGTGCTGACGGTCAGCTTGCCGTCCTTATAGCGGATGGTGTAGTTGCCGGAGGCCGCCGCGCCATCGGCAAGGATCTTAACCTCGCCGGCCTTGGTCATGTCGGGGGCAATTTCGTTGCCGTCCGCGTCGACGTACTTCACCGTCGGCTGGGTCGTCAGCTTCTCCTCGCCCACCAGACCGGAAACGGTGTAGCTGTCCTCTCCCAGTTCGGGGGCCTTGTCGCCCACATAGGCGGTCTGATCCTTGGCCGTGACGGTGATGACCGCCTTGCCAATGACAAACGTGTAGGTCTTATCTGCGGTCATTCCGTCCGCCCACTGGGTATTGGCCGTGTCCTTCAAGGCCGCCTTGACGGAATAGCCCGTCTCGTTGGCATCGGTCTGAACGCTGCCGGAGACCGTGTACGCCTCGTTCTCCGCCAGAGCGTAGGTCTGCGGCTTGCCGTTATAGGTGAAGACCGTGGCATCCGCCGTAGGAATGGCGATCGACTTCTTCTCCACTGTCAGGGTGCAGGTCGCCGCTGCCTCGTTATACTCATCCGTAGCGGCCGCCTTGGCGGTGATGACTGCCGTGCCCGCGCCCTTGATGGTGACCTTGCCGGCGCCGTCCACGGAGGCAACCGCAGGCTCACTGCTCTCGTAGGTCACGGTGCTGCCCTTGACCTCACCGATGGCGGTGAGGGTGAAGTCCTCGTCACCGTAGGTCCTGGTCACGCTGCCGTTCTCAAACTTGAAGCCGTCTTGAACCAGCTTATCCGTGGGATGGAAGGTCAGCGTGGCGGTGATGTCCTTGTAGTTCGTGGCGGCAATGGTGACGGTGCAGCGCTCCTCCGCTGCGGCCGCGATGTTCGTTTTGCTGACGTAGTCCAGTTTGTGATTTGTACCATCCACCGCAATACTTTCAATGATCGTGCCGCTGTTGGGCGTCACACTGACGATTGCGGCCCCGGCAGGCATCTGCCCTTCCGGGAAGAAGTCCGCCGCCGTCAGGGTTCCGGTCTGCGCAGTGCTGCGGCCCTTGACAATGCTTACGGTCGTGGACGCCGTTCCGTTATAGTCCGCCCGACCGATGGCAGCCGCCTGCTCAAAGGCCGCGGAGGACAGCGTATAATTTTTCGTTTTTTCGGCGTTCTTCAAAGCAACGATGCCGGTGACCTTATTGGCGGCACCCACATTCTTATCGTTGAATGTTGCGCCATGGACCTCGTAATCTGTGCCGATCACCAGCTCTTCGCCGTTTTTCAGTCCGTTAAAGGCCACGGCAGTAACGGTCGCGTCGGCGCTGCCGTTATAGGTCTTGTCAGCCACGGTCACGCCGGAGATGGTCAATACCGCCGGGGTGATGTTCCATTCCTTGGATACCGTCCCGGTGTAGTTGCCGGTGCCGGTGACCGTGATCGTTGCCTTGCCCACATTGGTGTTCGCACCGTAGGAAACGGTGTAATCCGTATTCTCTGTCAGCGTCTTATTGCCATCCACCGGAGCAACCGCCGGCTGGATAGGCAGCCCGGTGTAGGTCTGGTCGGAGAAATCGCCGATCGTGACCTTGGACAGCGGCTTCGGCGCGATGGTGAACTCGGCCGTGCCGGTGTAGATCTTGGTGTCGGTCTCATACTGCACCTTCACGGTGTAATTGCCCGCGTCGGTGGGCCGCTCACTCAGAGCCGTACCATCCGCTTTGGCATAGGTGACCGTTGCCGCCACGCCCTCCGGCGCGGTGTATCCCGGCTTGTTTGCGCTCTCGCCGTAGGTCCAGCCGGTCATGCTGACGGAAAGGTTTGCAGGCTTCTTATCGGTCACAGTCACGGTGAAGGTTTGACTTGCCTCGTTGTAGTCATTCGTCGCCGCGGCAGTCGCCTTGATTTCAAAAGTACTCTCGGTAGTACCCGGGTCAGCCTTCAGCTTGTTATTCACCAGCGTGATGCCGACAGGATTGCCGATCAGCGTATAACTCAGTGTGCCGGGGGTTTTGCCGCCTTCCACGCCGGAGACTGTCGCCCAGTCGGAAATATCGACTTCCCTGCCATTTTTGACAATGGTCTTACCTGTGGGAACATTGACCGTCTGTGTGCCTTTGCCGATGGTGAATTTCCATTCACCCTTCGTCAGATCCTCGGTGGTGGCATGATAATTATTGCCCGTGTCATCCACGCTGATCTTCACAGTGTAGTTTCCGACTTCCTTCGCCTCATTGACCGGTTCATCGTCCTTGAAATACTTCACCGTGATGTTGCCCATGCCGGTGACGCCATCCTTCGCCTTGACCGCAGCGATCTTGGCATCAGATTATCCGGGAAATAACAATCTACAAGTCCTTCTCCATTTGAGAAACGGTTTCGTTGTAGAACACGTCCAATTCACCGACGTATCCGGGCTTCCACGGCTTATTCCGCCCGCAGTAGTGGATGACGGCCGAGCGCTGCCGCACATCGTCCAGCGTCATGCCATCCCCGTTGAACCGGTGAAAGGTGAAGAGCTTTTCCGTCATGTTATATTGGATCGGGTCCAGCGGGATGATGCTTTGTCCGTACAAGGCGCTGATGATGTCCTGATCCGGCAGCATGAGCCGCCCTTTGTGGCGCTCCATATAGTCAAATACCGCCTGTGTGTCCTGCTTTGCCCGCAAAGCTTCCAGATTCATCAGCATGACGCCGGAGTTGATATAGGGATCATCCTCTCCCATGCCGAGACGCAGTTCATTGAAGCGGTGCAGAAAAGCCCGGATGTGGGAGGCCGCGGCAAAGAAGGCCGCGCCCATAGGCAGTTCATATAACGCCCGCAGACTTTTCCGCACAACAAGATCCGGGTCGAGATATAGTACCCGGTCCAGCGTATGCGGCAGATATTTCGCGGCAAAGATCCGGTAGTAGATCGCCTTCGGATACCGGTCCGACGTTGGCGCGTCCGTCAGCCCGCTTTCGTCCACACGGATCAGATGCAGCCCGCCCCGCTGCCCCAGCAGCGCCCGGGTCGCCGTTAAATCGGAGGCTGACAGCCCCTCGTCATGCAGGATATATACGTCAAAAAATGCGGCGGAGTCACTTTGGAGCGCGGAAAACAGCATGACATTCAACTGAGGAACGTAATTCCGATCCAGCGTGACAAGCAGGTTCATGGGATATAAATTGGCGGTTTCGATCATGGTCATCCTCCATTGGAATTTTGCTGGGCTGCGCTGTTTTCAGTCAATACGGAAAGAAAAATAAGCGTTCTGCATGGCGGACCCACCGCGTCACGCTCCCTTTTGGTTCAGCGGCAGATAAACGGTAAAGCTGCTCCCCTGCTGCGGCTGGCTATCCACCTCAATGCGTCCTTCCGTCAATTCTATGATCCGATGGACGATGGAAAGCCCCAGGCCCAGGCCGTGCTTTTTATCCTCCGCCGCGCCCTGATAGTATTTTTCAAAAATGTGGGACTGGACCTCCGGCGTCATGCCTGAGCCGGTATCCCAGACCCGGACAACGGCCTCCCCGCCGACCCGCCGCAGCTCCACACCGATCTCGCCGCCCGGCGGGGTGTAGCGGATCGCATTATTCAAAAGGTTGATCCATACCTGCCGCAAAAGCTCCTCATTGCTGGTACAATCCACGCTTTCCAGCTCTGCGGAAAAGGTCAGGCGCTTTTCCTCCCAGCTATGGGCACAGAGAATGGCGCACCGGCGGATCTGCTCGTCCAGAGAAAACGTGGTTCGATCCGGCAAAAACCGCTGGGACTGCAATTTTGTCAGCAGCAGCGTCCGGTTGGTCAATTCCGCCAGACGGGCGGACTCGTCCTGAATGATCCGCAGATACTGCTGCCGCTCCTCCTCGGTGAGATCCGGCTCGGAAAGCAGCTCCGCAAAGCCCTTGATGGCGGTGATCGGCGTCTTGAACTCATGGGAATAGCTGTTGACAAAGTCCTCCCGCAAGGTGCGGACGCTTTGCAATTCCTCCGTCATGCGGTTGAAATCCTCACACAGATCGTCCAGCAGCTGATGCTTATCTGTTTTCAGCCGGACGGAATAGTCTCCTCCCGCCACGGCGCGAAGTCCGTCCATCAAGTTTGTCACATTGGCGCTGAGCTTATGCTCCAGAAACCCGGTCGTCAGGATCAGCGTGATCAAAAGCGGCAGGTACACGGCGGAGAGCACAGATCCGGCAGCGCTGACAGACGCCTCCGGTATGGCGGTGCCGTGGGAAAGATAGAGATAACGCAGCAGCAGGAATGAATTCATAATGGCGAAGGTGGCTACCAGTCCTTCCAACGCCACCCACAGCAGCCATGTTTTCCGGTATTTGGAACGTTTCTTTTTCACCGCTCTTTCTCCTTCACAAGCTCTGCCTTATACCCCAGTCCCTTGATGGTGATGATCTGAAAGTCGTCCACGTCCTTCAGCCGGTTCCGCAGACGGCTGATATGGGTCTTGACCGTGTCCTCCCCGCTCTCTGACACATACCCCCACACATCGTCCAGCAGCTGACTGCGGGTAAAGATCTGCCCCGGATAGGACAGCAGCTTATAAAGAAGGTCAAATTCCTTCTTCGGCAGCTCCAGGGTCTGCCCGCGGCAGGTCACGGTGTAGGACGCGGAATCCAGTCGGGTGTCCCCTACAACGATCTGCTGTTCGCTGGCGATGTGGGCCCGCCGCAGCAGGGCCTGGATGCGCCAGATCAGCTCCTCGTAATCCACAGGCTTGGTGAGATAATCGTCAATGCCGGAGGAAAAGCCCTCCCGCTTGCTGTCCATGGATTGCAGAGCGGTGAGAAGCAGCACGGGGATCTCGTTGCCCTCCGCCCGCAGCGTCCGCACCAGCTGGTAGCCGTCCATCACCGGCATCATCACATCCGCCACGATCAGATCCACATGCTGCCGGTTCAGGATATCCAGAGCCTCCCGGCCGTTCGCCGCCGTCACCACTGTAAATTGATGGCGGAGCTTGGCCTGGGTCAGCAGGCGGACGGCCTCGTTGTCCTCCGCCAGTAAAATCGTTGCCATAGGAGCCTCCTTTTGTCGCCGTGCTTTAAAACTTTATCATATCCTATAACCGTCAGGTAAATCCAGCGTAAACTTTTCGGTGAAAATTTTCAACGGTTGTTTACGTTCAGTTTACCTGAGGCTGATAAAGTTTGCAACGCTGAATATTTTGCCGCCTCCAACGTCCTCGGCGGCACGAAAAGGAGTTTATACCCATGAGCAAAAACAGATTTCAATTCGGGCGGACTGCTTTGATCTGCCTGCTCCCGGCGGCGCTGCTGGCGGGCTGCGGCGCCAAGGCAGCCCAGCCCACGCTGGACCCCACCGTGACGGTGGAGACCCAGACCGCCGCGCTGGACACATTGTCTCTGGAGCAGACCTATATGGCCACGGTCTCCGCCGACAGCTCTGCCAGCGTGTACCCCAAGGTCAGCGCCGTTGTCTCCTCCCTGAACGTGGAGGTAGGCGACACGGTGAAGGCCGGTGATGTGCTCTGCCGCTTTGAGGATTCCAACAGCGTGGGGGTCAGTCAGGCGCAGGCGCAGCTGAACTACAAGGAGCTGGCGGATTCCAAGCATCCCAAGGCCAAGATCTCCGGCACCATCAGCGATGTGTATGTCCATAACGGCGATGCCGTTTCCGCGGGAAGTCCCATTGCCCGGATCATTGCCAGCAATGACATTTCCGTGGACTTTCTGTTCCCCTACGCCTCTCCCGAAAAGTTTTATGTAGGTCAGAGCGCCACTGTGTTTATCTCAGGGTTTGCCGGTTCCTATCAGGGAACGGTTTCCTCCGTGCCTGACAGCACAGCTACCACTTCCAACGGCATGAATGCCTGCACGGTCCGGGTCACTATGAAAAACCCCGGCAACCTGATGGATTCCGGCAGCTACACAGCCAGCGCTGTCATCGGCAGCTATACCAGCTACGGTCAGGCTTCTCTGCACATGAACGGCGCCGACACGGTGTATGCCAAGGCCAGTGGCACCATTTCCGGCTTCAACAAAGTGTCCAGCAGCACCGTTTCCGCCGGAGAAGCCCTGTGTACCATTGTCTCTGACGCACTGGACGCTCAGATCCGCAACGCCCAGCTCTCCCTCCAGAGCGCCGGAAACGCCATGGGTAATTTCACTCTCACGGCCCCCATCTCCGGCACCGTGGAGGCTGTGAATATCTCTGAAAACAACATGGCCTCCCCCAGCGCCCCCGCCTTCCTCATCTCCGCTGACGGGGAAAAGACCGCCGTGTTTTACGTCACCGACGACGTAGCCAAGGAAATGCAGATGGGGCAGGCTGTCACCGTTACCAGTCAGGGCCAGGAATACCACGGCACCGTGTCCCAGGTGGGTCTGGCCGTGGACGCCGCCACCGGCCTTTTCAAGATGGAGGCTGTCCTTCAGGACGCGCTGGACCTGCCCAACGGCAAGACCGTGGAGCTGACCACCACCGCCTATTCCCAGAGCAATGCCATTCTGGTCCCCAGCGACGCGCTGTATTTTGAAAGCGGCGACAGCTCCTATGTCTACGTGGTGGAGGATGGGACCGCCGTCCGCCGGAATGTGACCGTGGGGCTGTATGATAACGAGACCACCGCCATCACCGGCGGTCTGGACGTGGGCGAGGAGGTCATCACCACCTGGTCCGCCGGTCTGCGGGACGGTGTACCGGTGCGGGTGGCCGATGCTGCCGCCGCTGAAGCAGGCGATGCGGCTGACGCTGCCGATACCGGCAAAACGGCCCAGGAAGGGGACGCCCAGGCATGAAATTTGTCAAAAGCCTTTTAAAACGGCCTGTCTCCGTGCTGGTGCTGCTGCTGGCGGTCATCGTCTTTGGCGGAGCGGCTCTGACCGGAATGCCGCTGAACTTCATGCCGGATTTCAGTATGCCGGTACAGCTGGTCATCGTCACCTGGCCCGGTTCTGACGCCGACAGCGTGGACCGGCTGGTGGCGCAGCCCATCAGCGACAAGTGCGTGACCCTCTCCGATATCAGCAGCACTGTGACCTACAGCTATGATAACTACACCATGGTGCAGTTGGTGTATAACTACGGCGCGGACGAGGACGACATTTACAGCGACCTGAAAAGCGCGATGGATAATCTGAAGGCAGACCTGCCCTCCGACTGCAACGATCCGACCATCATGCAGATCAGCGCCGACGCCATGCCCACCATGACGCTCTCCGTGTCGGCGGACAGCGGCGTGGACATCGCCAGCGTTCTGGATGACAAGATCAAGCCCGACCTTCAGGGCATCAGCGGTGTGGCGCAGGTGGAGATCAGCGGCACGCGGGACGACTACTTCCGGGTGGTGCTGGACGAGGAAAAGATGCAGCAGTACGGCTTGAACATCTCCTCTGTGGCCTCCGCCATCGGCGGGGCGGACTTTGAGATCCCTCTGGGCACCGTCACCATGGGCTCTCAGGACATTGCCCTTGGGTCCAAGGGCACCCTCAGCGTGGACGCCCGGATGCGCCAATTCCCCATTCAGACCCCCTCAGGACAGCAGATCCGACTGGGTGACATTGCCCAGTTCCTGCGGCTGGACAAGAAGGACGCCGACAGCATCAGCCGCTACAATGGCCGCGAGAGTGTCCTCCTCTCCGTCACCAAGCAGGACAGCGCCGCCGCTGTGGGCGTGTGCGGCAAGGTCATCGATACCTTGGACGGCTACGCCGATGCGGGGATCAGCTATGAGATCATCAACAACGAGGCCGACAATATCACCGACACCTTGCAGAGCATTCTCCAGACCCTGCTCATCGGCGTGGCGCTGGCCATGGCGGTTTTGTTCCTGTTCTTCGGCGACTGGAAGGGCAGTTTGGTGGTGGGCATCAGTATGCCCCTGTCCGTCCTGCTGGCGGTCATCGTGCTGAACTTCATCGGCTATGATATGAACGTCCTCACCGGCACGGGATTGATCCTGGCTATCGGCATGATCGTGGATAACTCCATCGTCATTCTGGAAAGCTGCTTCCGCTTCCGGCAGCAGGGCCTTTCCTTCCAGGAGGCCGCCGCCAAGGGCACCAGCACCATGCTCATGTCCATTGTGGCAGGCACCCTCACCACCGTGGTGGTGTACATCCCACTCACCGTCAGCAAGGGCATCTCCGGTATGATGTTCGGCCCCCTGCTGTGGACTATTATCCTGACCCTGCTGGCCTCCTTCCTCTGCGCCATCGTGGTGGTGCCCCTGTCCTTCACCCTCCTGACCCCCAAGGCCAAGGAGGACATCCCCGTGAACCGTCTGCTCCGTAAGTTCCAGAATTTCTATCGCCGTGTTATGCCCAAGCTGCTCCGCAAGCCCGGCAAGGTAATGCTGATCGGCGTTGGCAGCTTTCTGGCCGCCATCCTTCTGGCAAGCCAGATGGACTTCACCCTGATCCCCAACAACTATGACGGCAGTATCTCCGTGGACGTCTCCTTCCGGGCCGGCACCAAGCTGGCCGTCATGGATGAGCGGGTCCAGCAGCTGGAGGCCGTTTTGCTGGCGGATGAGAACTTCAAGAACGTGACTCTCAGCATTTCTGACGATTCCGCCTCCTTCACCGCTTACGCCGTGGACCACTGCAAGCGCAGCAGCGAGAAAGCGGCTGAGCTTTACACCACTGAATTTTCCAACTATCCGGGCATGGACGTGTCCGTGTCCCCCACCTCCTCCATCTCCGGCATGAGTGAAATGGGCAGCACCGGCAACACCACCACGGTGATGCTGCTGGGCAAGGACATGGATTCCCTTCGAGCGGGCGCCGCGCAGGTACAGGATGTGATGGCGCAGACCCCCGGTGTTATCCGGGTGGAAAACCCCTTTGACCAGAGCCGTGTCAAGGGCCATCTGGAGATCGATCCTCTGCGGGCCCAGAACGCCGGGACCTCCCCTGCCGCCATCTCCATGCAGGTCCGCTACCTCCTTAACGGCCTCACTGCCGCCACGGTGGACGACGGCGACCAGGAGTATGACATCGTTCTGGAATACCCCAAGGGCAAGTATGAGGACGTCCTGTCCATCATGGACTATCCCATCCGCACCCAGACCGGCAAGCTGGTCACTCTCCACGATGTAGCGGACGTGACCTATGACTCCACCCTCCCTGTGCTGACCCGGCAGGACGGCGACTACGCCGTGACCCTCACCGCCACTACCACCGACGACGCCAAGTACACCGCCGCTCACGCGATTTCCGCCGCGGCGAAGGCGCTGGATTTCCCGGAAGGCGTGTCGGTCGGTACGGACGCACAGACCTCCATGCAGAATGATGAGATTTCTACCTTGGCATCCGCATTGCTTGCCAGCCTGTTTCTGGTATTTCTGGTGATGGCCGTCCAGTTCAACTCTGTGAAAATGTCCATCATGGTGATGATCTGCATTCCCCTGTGTCTCATCGGCTCCTTTACTTTGGTGTTCCTCACCGGACGGCCTATGAGCATGTTCGGACTGATGGGCTTCATGATGCTGATTGGTATTTCCGTGAATAACGGCATCTACCTGGTGGACGGCACCACCCAGCTGCGCCAGACCATGCCCTTGGAGCAGGCCCTCATCGAGGCGGGTACCACCCGTCTGCGGCCCATCCTGATGACCACCCTCACCACCATCATCTCCATGATCCCCATGATCTTCACCACCAGCCCCAACCTTGTGATGATGAAGGAGATGAGCTACATCGTCATCGGCGGCCTCATCGCCTCCACGGTGCTGGCCATGTTCCTGGTGCCTCCCTTCTACCTGCTGATGCGGGGCGAGCGGGTGGACGGTTCCAAGCGCCCTCTCCTTTTCAAGAAGAAAAACCGCGCGACCGCCTCTACTGAAGCCGCTCTGAGCACCGCAGGAAGCAATGCGGACGAAACCTGAGCACACATCCCAATATCTCTCATTACGCATGAAAACACGGAGCCAAAAGGCTCCGTGTTTTCGTGTTTGTGAGCATCTGAGCGTTGCAGGCATGAGGAACGCCGCTTCTCGATGAAAATGAAAATCAGGTCTCATTTACCGGCGATCATGCCGCTGATCCTGGACCATCGGCCTTCGCCTGCGTCCTTGTTGGATGTTCGCTTCCCTTGCCTGTTCTTGCATTGGATCAAAACAGCAATTCCTGCTTTTTTGCCTTGTAATAGAGCAGCCCGGCTAAATCCGCCAGACCCCAGCCGATCGGAACCGACCACCAGATGCCGATGACGCCGATGGCGGGGATCGCGGACAGCAGATAGGCCAGCGCGACACGGGTTCCTAACGAAATGACGGTCAGGACGACGCTCATGCCCGGCTTTCCCAACGCGCGGTACAGGCCATAGAGCAGGAACAGGCAGCCGATGCCGCAGTAAAACGCGCCCTCGATACGAAGATACCGCACGCCTTCCAGAATGACCTCGGCATCTCCGGCATCCACAAAAATCGCCATAAGGGGTCTTGCAAATGCGCAGACAAGCGTGGATATGACCACGCAGAAGGCCATGGAAATGCACACGGCGCTTTTCAGCCCCGAACGTATCCGCGTACTCTCTTTTGCGCCGTAGTTCTGCGCGATAAAGGTGGAAAAGGCGTTGCCGAAGTCCTGCACCGGCATATAGGCAAAAGCGTCGATTTTCACAGCGGCGGCAAAGGCGGCCATCACAACGGGGCCGAAGCTGTTGACCAGTCCCTGCACCATAAGAATACCGAGGTTCATGACTGATTGCTGCACGCAGGTCAGCGTGGAGAAGGAAACGATCTCACGGATGCGTTCCCGCCGCAGACAGCGAGCTTTCCAGATCGAGCGTACCTGCGGGAAGCACGCAAGGGTGAAAACAGCAATGCCGACGCCTGAGACATACTGGGCGATCACCGTCGCCTCCGCAGCTCCGGCAACGCCCCGTCTCAGTCCGATGACAAACCGGAGATCGAGGGCGATATTCAGCACAGCGGAAACCGCCAAAAAGCCCAGCGGAATAACGGAATTGCCGATCGCCCGCAGGAAAGAGGCAAAGTAGTTATAAAGGAAAACGGCGGGAATGCCCATGAAAATCACAAACAGGTATTCGCGCATATCGCCCCACACCTCGGCGGGAACCCGGAGAAATGTACGGAGTCCGTCCAGACAGATGAATGTCAGAACATTCAAAAGCGCCGTGACGAATGCGATGAAGAAAAACGAGGCGCAGAGGTTTTCGCAAAGGGCCTTCTCATCCCGCTGCCCGAAGCGCATGGAAAACAGCGCGCCGCTCCCCATACACAGGCCAAGGATGATGGAGGTCAGAAAGGTCATCAGTGTAAAGGCAGAGCCGACCGCCGCAAGCGCATTCCGACCAAGAAATTGCCCGACGATCAGCGTGTCGGCGATGTTATAGCACTGCTGCAATAGATCCCCCAAAATCATGGGGATGGCGAACAGCAGCATGGACTTCATGACAGGTCCCCTTGTTAGATCCCGATTCATAGCACACCTCCAAAGTGTAAGTTGTAAATTGCATTTTGAAAGTATTGTAGTGCTTTTAAGCCGCCCTGTCAATATTGCGTTTACTTTTTGAAGAAGCAATGCTATCATAAAGGGGAAAGACCATGATTTATGGAGGGCACAGTATGTATTTGGATGGGCTGGACGGCTTGGATCAGAAGATCGTGGGGCTGCTGATAGAAAACGCGCGCATTTCCTATTCTGATATTGGAGAGAAGATCGGTATCTCAAGAGTTGCGGTAAAGGCTCGGATTCAGGCGCTGGAGCAGAAGGGCATTATCGAGGAATACACGACCGTTATCAATCCCCAGAAGATCAGCGGAGCGGTATCCTGCTATTTTGAGATCGAAACAACGCCAAGCTGTCTGGCGGAGGTCACAGAGATACTGAATCAGCATGATACGGTCACGCAGATCTACCGTGTGACCGGGAAAGACAAGCTGCACGTCCACGCCGTAGCCGCCTCTGCCGAAGAAATGGAGGTTTTTCTGCATACGGTCATTGACGCCTTGCCCGGGGTGGTCAGTTGCAGCTGCAATATGATCCTCTCGCGCATCAAGGATATCAAGGGCCTGCGGTTATAGAGACAGATCAAACCTCTGACTTCGCTGCGATCTCATGAAGATCGTCCATCCATGAACCCATGGCGATGCCAACGGAGAGCCTCAGCGCACCGGGGCGCGGATGGTTGCGCGTGTGGGCGCAGCCGGAGCCGTCCGGCCTGGGTCGTGGAGAACGGCGTGACCAACGGTACCACCGCTTCCACCTTCAGCCCCAGCAACGGCTGCACCCGCGCTCAGATCGTGACCTTCCTGTTCCGCACCTATCAGGGCAAGTAAGGAAAGCGACTGACAGGTGATCCCAAGTGAATCAGAACGGCGGCTCGGAACGAACAGTTCCCTGCCGCCGTTCTTTTGCCTTGACAAAGAGCCCCCCGGCATAGCCGGGGGAAGAAAAAGCCCTCGTTCACGGTCCGTTCCCAATGGCTTCCGGCTCTGCCGGATCAAGGGGATCCACCATCGCGGGAACGGAACGTGAAACGAGAGGCGTTAAGGAGATTGATACTGAATTTTCAATGCCTGTAAAGCTCAGAGCCATGATAGCGAGACAGGCAATTTTGGCCGGCTTCCACCGCCCGAGAAATGATCGTTGCTTGGTCGAGGCCGACCATGCGGCGGTTTTTTATAATGGCGTTTCCGTTGATATCAGTAAATCTAACATATTCGTGGTCCTTATGTTTGTAGAGCAGTAGTTATTAACGCCCCTCTCCAAGGGCGGTTGTTAATATGGGATCCTATCCATGCCGCCGACTTCATTCGGGAGTTTCTTATATTCGCCCACAGCAAGCCGATCTTCTCTGGAATCACTGGTGCTGTTCTTTGAAATCAAGCAAGGTTCTTTCATCAACTTCTCCGTCAGAACTGCTTTTGCATGAGCAATCATTCTGTCAATGCAGCGGAAGTGATTTGCTGATTCGATCACGTCATCCTCCGCCATAAAGTCCATCAAAATGCCACATTGGTTTATTATATAGGTATACCATATCGGCGGCAAAAATATCAACCCATTTCGATTTGAGTTATTGTGCTTTTTGCGTCACAGGAAATCCTGCTTCTGGATATAGAAAGCCGGGCTCCATTGAAAATGAAGTCCGGCAAGGTGTTATCTATATGCGATTTCTTTCAACAAAATTACCTCTGCCTGCCATTTTTTCAAAGACAGGCAGGCTATGCTGACTCCTGCGTATCGCGCCTGCGAAATGTGCGCACAGAGATGGTGTCCAGATCGTCTATCTGCTCGGCGGTATATAACGGTACCGGGCGCTGCGCCGCCACTGGCCGTCAGACAGATAGGCGCTGCACAGCACGATGTTGCCCGTTGGGGCACTGGCAAACACCTTGCCCCGGCAGAGATAGGCGCAGGCGTCCTGCAAGCCGCCGGAGAGAATGATGAACGGGGCGGTCAGCAGGGATTCCGACATCTGGCCGTGAAGATTCGGAGATTCACGAGCAAGATTCCTCTTCAAACGTTCTCATGGCTCAGCGTCCGCTGTTCCAGTGTTCTTTGGTCCGCAGGCGGCTGATGGCTCGGGCCAGCTGAGCCTCCGCGTTCCGGTGCTCCTGCATACTTTTCTTTTGCAGAAGGGCCTCCTTCGCGGCGTCCTCCGCCCGTCTTGCCCGGTTGACGTCAATGTCCTCCGGCCGTTCCGCCGTGGACACCAGAAGCATGACCTCCCCCCCTTCGACCTTCACCAGTCCGGCGGAAACAGCGGCGGTCCGGAGGGACCCGCCCTCCGGCTGAAACCGCAGCTCCCCCGGCACCACAGCCGCGATCATATTGCTGTGGTGGGAGAGGATCCCCATTGCGCCGTCCGTACAGGGCACCACCATGAATTCGCAGTCGCCGTCAAAGAACAAAGCGTCCGAGGCCAGGATCCGTGCGTGAAACGCGCTCATCAGCCCTCACCTTCCTCGATCTTTTTCGCCTTGGCGACCACATCATCCAGCGTACCCACATTGTAGAAGGCCGCCTCCGGATACTGGTCCATTTCGCCGTCCACAATGGCGGCAAAGCCCCGCAGCGTCTCCTTCAAAGGGACATACACGCCGGGGATGCCGGTGAATTTTTCCGCTACATGGGTGGGCTGCGCCAGAAAGCGCTGGATGCGGCGGGCGCGGTTCACGGTCTGCCGGTCCTCGTCGCTCAGCTCGTCCATGCCGAGAATGGCGATGATGTCCTGCAATTCCTGATATTTTTGCAGCGTTTCCTGCACCCTCCGGGCGATGCGGTAATGCTCCGCGCCCACAATGTCCGCCTCCAAAATCCGGGAGGAGGATTCCAGCGGGTCCACGGCGGGGTAAATGCCCTGCTCGGAGATCTTCCGGCTCAGCACCGTGGTGGCGTCCAGATGGGCAAAGGTGGTGGCGGTGGCGGGGTCGGTCAAATCGTCGGCGGGCACATAGACCGCCTGCACCGAGGTGACGGAGCCGTCCTTCGTGGAAGTGATGCGCTCCTGTAACTGGCCCATCTCGTTGGCCAGCGTAGGCTGATAGCCCACGGCGGAGGGCATCCGGCCCCGCAGGGTGGAAACCTCGCTGCCTGCCTGCACAAACCGGAAAATGTTGTCGATGAACAGCAGCACGTCCTTGTGCTCCACGTCCCGGAAGTGCTCGGCCATGGTCAGGCCGGACAGCGCCACCCGCATACGGACACCGGGAGATTCGTTCATCTGGCCAAAGACCAGCGCCGTCTTATCCGCCACGCCGCTCTCCCGCATTTCCCGCCAGAGGTCATTACCCTCCCGGCTCCGCTCGCCTACGCCGGTGAAGATGGAATAGCCGTTGTGCTCCATGGCTACGTTGTGGATCAGCTCCTGGATCAGCACGGTCTTACCCACACCGGCGCCGCCGAACAGGCCGATCTTGCCGCCCTTGGGATACGGCTCCAGCAGGTCGATGACCTTGATGCCGGTCTCCAGGATCTCCACGGCGGGGCTTTGATCCTCAAAGGAGGGCGGGTCCCGGTAAATGCTCTTGCGGGGCGTTTCCGCCGGGAGCGGCTCTCCGCCGTCAATGGGCTGGCCCAGCACGTTGAACATCCGGCCCAGCGTCTGCTCTCCTACCGGGACCTCAATGGTCTTGCCGGGAGCGGTCACCTTCATGCCCCGGGCCAGACCCTCGCTGCCCGCCAGCATGATGCAGCGGACGACCCGCTCGCTCATGTGCTGGGCTACCTCCATCACGCGGGTCTGACCGTTCAGCTCCACGGACAGCGCTTCCTTGATCTTAGGCAGATGTCCGGCTTCAAACTCCACATCCACCACAGGGCCGGATACCTGCGTGATCGTTCCGATTTTCATACTGTTATCCCTCGCTTCCAAAGGTTCCCCGCTGTGCCGCCGCGCCTGCGGAAATTTCTGTGATCTCCTGGGTGATGGCCGCCTGCCGCACGCGGTTGTATTGCAGCCGCAGAGCGCTCAACAGCTCCTCCGCGTTCTGGTTGGCGGCGTCCATAGCGGTCATGCGGGCGTTTTGCTCGCTGCAAAAGCTGTCCAGCAGGGCGCTGTACAGGAAGCCGGAGACATAGCTGGGGATCATGCTGTTCAGCACCGCCCCTACGGACGGATAGAATTCAAAAGGCTCCTGCACGGCCTTTTCCTTGGCGGGCGGCGCGAACTGCATCCGGTGGAAAGGCAGCAGCCGGGTGGACTTGGCCTCGGAGAGCAGACTGCTCTCCATATCGGTGTAGACCACGAAGATCTCCTTCAGCGTTCCCGTCAGGAAACCGTCCAGCAGCAGAGCGCTGATCTCCCGCGCCCGGTCCAGCGTGGGATTCTGGGCGGTGTAGAGAAAGCTGTGCTCAATGGGGATCTTGTGCTGGTCAAAGTACCGGCGGCCATACTCCCCCACTACATACAGCTTGGTGTCCGGATGCTGGGCAAGGAGCTTTTCAGCCTCCCTGATAACGTTCTGGTTGTAGGCCCCCGCAAGGCCCTTATCCGCCGTGATGACCAGACACCCATAAGTGCCCTCCAGCGGCGTGTTATTGTCCGGCGGGTAGAAATAGGGACTGTCCACATCCCCTGCCGTGCGAAAGACCCGCTTGATCTCGCCCCGCAGCGCGTCAAAATACGGCCGGGTGTTGGCCAGATCGTTCCGTGCCTTCCGCAGCTTGGTGGAGGCGATGAGGTACATGGCGTTGGTGATCTTCCGGGTCTGCTGTACGCTTTCGATCCGGTTTTTGATCTCACGGGTATTGGCCATCTCACTCACCGCTCTTTTCCGCGGCTTCCGTCTGGAACCGCGTCAGAAATTCTCTGGACAGCTTCAGGATCGTCTCCCGGTCCTCATCACTTAACTGACCGCTCTCGTCGATCCGGCGGCACAGGGCCTGATCCTGGGTCTCGATATAGGTCAGGAGCCCGGTGCGGAAATCGTCCATCCGCGCAAGGGGTACCGTCTGCATCACATGATCCAGCGCCGCCACCAGCAAGATCACCTGCTGGTGCTGCTGATAGGGGTGGTTCTGGGGCTGGCGCAGCAGGCGCATCAGGCCCTGCCCGTAAATCAGCTGCCGCTTGGTGGTCTCGTCCAGATCGCTGGAAAACTGGGTAAAGACCTCCATTTCCCGGTACTGGGCCAGATCCAGACGCAGGGCGCCCGCCGCCTTTTTCATGGCCTTCGTCTGAGCGTCGCCGCCCACACGGGACACCGACAATCCCACGTTGACCGCGGGCCGCTGGCCGGAGAAGAACAGACTGCTCTCCAGAAAGATCTGGCCGTCAGTGATGGAAATGATGTTGGTGGGGATGTAGGCGGACACGTCACCGGCCTGGGTCTCCACGATGGGCAGCGCCGTCATGCTGCCGCCGCCCAATTCCTCCGAGAGGTGGGCGGAACGCTCCAGCAGACGGGAGTGCAGATAGAACACATCGCCGGGGTAGGCCTCCCGTCCGGGGGACCGCTCCAGCAGCAGGCTCAGCGTCCGGTAGGCCACGGCGTGCTTGGAGAGATCGTCATAGACGATCAGAACGTCCCGACCCTTCCGCATGAAATACTCGCCCAGCGCTGTTCCGGCATAGGGAGCAATGTACTGCAAGGACGCCGACGCGCTGGCGGGTGCGTTCACCACGATGGTATAGTCCATAGCACCCTTGTGCTTCAGATTCTCTACCAGTTGGGCGACGGAACTGGATTTCTGCCCGATGGCAACATAGATGCACACCACGCCCTTTCCCTTCTGGTTCAGAACGGTGTCCAGAGCGATGGCGGTCTTGCCGGTCTGCCGGTCGCCGATGATCAGCTCCCGCTGTCCCCGTCCGATGGGGAACATGGAATCGATGGCGAGCAGGCCCGTCTCCATAGGCGCGTTTACCGGCTGGCGGTCAATGATGCCGGGGGCCGGGGACTCAATGGGCAGATAATCCTCCGCCGGAATGTCGCCCTGCCCGTCAATGGGCATACCCAGCGCGTCCACCACCCGGCCCAGAAAGCCGTCCCCCACCGGGATACCGGCGGTCTTACCTGTGCGGCGGACGATGCTGCCGGATTCAATGGCCTCACTGCCGCCAAACAGGATGCAGCCTACACGGTCCGGCCGCAGATCCTGCACCATGCCCTTCACACCGGAGGAAAATTGCAGAATTTCGCCGTAGGCCGCGTGCTCCAATCCGCTGACGGTGGCGATCTCGTCACCCACCGTCAGAACGCTGCCGACCTCCTCCGGCGCGGCATCCGGCTGCCAGTTGCGGACAGCCTCCCGCATCAGCGGGATCACGGAGACCCCGGCGGGGTTCAGCTGCTCCAGCCGCTCCCGGAACTGCCGCAGACGGCCCTCCAGACTCCAGTCATACAGGTCGGCGCCCACTTCCATCCGAAAGCCCTTTTCCAGCGCGGGGTCCTGCTCCCAACGCAGGGGAACCTCCTGCCCGTACTGCTTTTTCAAAAAGGCCGCAAAACGAGTCCGCTGCGCCTCACTGGGGGCGTCCGCGCTGCGCAGGACCGCTTCCAGTACCGTTTCACGCATGGGACTCCCCCCTCTCCGCCGCGTCCAAAAACTGATCGAACGCATCGCCGTCGGATTGCAGCACCAGCTTTTCCGTGGCTGTCACCGCCAGATCCTTCAGCTCCTTCTGGGCGTCAGACAGCAGCTTGTCATGCTCCCGCTGGGCGGCGGCATGGGCGTCCGCCAGAATTTGCTCCGCCTGTGCCCGCGCGTCGGACAGCTGCCGCTGCATGGCGGCGTCCGCCGACTTCTGGGCGGCGGCGAGCTTTGCCGCGGCGTCGGCGTCGGCATTTTTCAACTGCTGACGGACCTCTGCCGCCGTTTTCTCCGCGTCTGCCAGCGTCTTTGCCGCTTTCGCGTCCTGCTCCTGATAGTACTGCTGCCGCTTTTCCATAAACGTCTTGACGGGCTTGTAGAGCAGCAGGTACAGCCCGCCTGCCAGAATCACAAAATTCAGCAGGTGCAGCAAAATTTGCTGCCAATCAATATTCAACGGGATATTCACGGTTTCCCACCTGCCTTACTTATAGGACGAAGATGATCAGAATGACGACCAGCAGCGCATAAATGATAGCGGTTTCGATAAAGACCAGTCCCAGCATCAGCGTGGTACGGATCTTGCCCTCCGCCTCCGGTTGACGGGCGATCCCCTCCGCGGACTTGCTGACGGCAACGCCCATGGCCACGGCGCCGCCTGCGGCGGCAAGGCCGATGGCAATACCCGCGGCGATGGACTTGGACCCCGTGGCGTCGCTCTGGGTCTGGGCGGTTTCCGCCGCAGCGGGTGCGGCAGCGGGATCCGTGGAAGAAGCGGCCAGTGCGGGGACCGTCAGGGACAGCACCACCAGCAGGAGCAGGAACAGCGCGGGGACCTTTTTCTTAAGCAGTTTCATATTGATTACCTCCAAAATGATTCGATCCGTAAATGATTGGGACGGTCATGCCCGCCCGGACGCCGGTTCGGGACGCTCCGACACCTCGCCGTAGAACAACGCGGTGAGCATGGTCAGAACATAGGCCTGGATCAACGCGTGAAGCAGGGTGAACAGAACGCCCACCAGCACCGGCAGCACATAGCTCAGCTGCACATAGTAATAGACCAGCTCCGTTACCAGCAGGCCGCTGAGCAGAGCGCCGAACAGACGGAAGCTCATGGAAATAGGCAGCGAGAATTCCTTCAATGTGCTGCCCACGCCCTTCAGACCGTTGCCCGCGATCCCGCCGGAGAGGATCACAAGATAGGATAAGCAGCCAAGGGCGATGGCGCCGTTTACGTCCGACAGCGGCGCGGGAAGGGTCACGGAGCGGCCCGTGGTGGTGACGGCCTGCAAGCCAAGCAGCTCAAACAGCGTCCCCACGAAGATATACGCGCCCGCGCCGAAGATGTAGGCCCCCAGAAATCCGTTTCGCTGAGGACTGCTGGTTTTGGCCATGCCGTCAAACAAGCTTACGGCCTGCTCCAGCAGCAGTTGGAACCGCCCCGGCACCAGCTTGAATTTTGGGATGACAAACACGCGGATACACGCCGCCGCTATCAGCAGGATGGCGGATACCGTCATGGCGGAGATCAGCCCCGGATTGACGTTCTTCCAACCGAACAGGCTGATCTGATTTTCCTCATGCAGAACCGCGTCCCGCATGGCGGTCTGAATGGTCTCTGTTTTTCCCGGCGGCGCCGTCAACAGACTGCCCGCAAACAGGACCGCGATGAGCAGGACCCATAGGATCATAAATTTCTTTTTGCTTTTCATGCTGATAGCCGCTCTCCTTTCCACACCGGAATACAGGCGCTGCGGTCTGCCCTGACCGCGTCCCATTTTTCAGCGTGACCGTTAAAGGACTTGTCTTCTAAGAACGCCCGTATTATACTGTTCTAACAGAAAGATGTAAAAAGTATATTTGATATGTTGGACATATCTGAATGATATGACACGGAGGCGAAAAAAGTGGCTGTTCCCTACGATTATTACCGCATTTTTTACTATGTTGCCCAGCACAAGAGCTTTACCAAGGCCGCCGAAGCTTTGGGCAATAACCAGCCCAACATTACCCGCTGCATGAACAATCTGGAGCAGGATCTGGGCTGCAAACTGTTTGTCCGTACCAACCACGGCGTCTCCCTGACCCCGGAAGGCCAACGGCTTTACAGCCGCGCTGCGGTGGCCTTTGAACAGCTGCGCCTTGGCGAAAGCGAGATCCGGTCGGATTGCAGCCTGCGGACCGGCAGCATTTCCATTGCCGCCAGCGAAGCCGCGCTCCATCTGACCCTTCTGGACCGCCTTGACGCGTTTCACCGGCGATATCCGGGGATCCACCTGCGGATCACCAACGATCCCACCCCCCGCGCCATGGAAGGGCTGCTGCGGGGACAGGTGGACTGCGCGGCGGTCACCACGCCCTGTCCGGTGAGAAAGTCCCTGCAGGAAACGGCGCTGGTCTCCTTCCGGGAGATCCTGATCTGCGGTTCGGATTTTCATGATCTGACCGCGGAAACGCGGAGCCTGCGGGATCTGGAAAACCTCCCCTTTGTGTGCATGAGCAGAGGGACCAGTACATACACCTTTTATCAACAGCTGTTCTTAAAGCATAATCTGGCTTTTCATGTGGAAATGGAAGCCGGCACCATGGATCAGGTCCTCGCGATGGTGCAGAGCAATCTGGGCGTCGGTTTCTACCCGGAGTCCATGGCCGCTCCCGCCCTTGCCGCTGGGACGGTGTTCCAGATCCACCTTGCGGAGCCGATCCCGGAACGGTTCGTCAACCTGATTGAGGATACATCCCGCCCCCAAAGCGTTGCCATGAAAGCCTTTAAGAAAATGCTGCTGGTCCCGGAGGAAGAGCTGGGCGGCTGACGGCGGCAAAGAACCTGCGGAGAAACGGAGACTTGATGGCAGCAGTTCGATGCGTATCGTGCATAATGTATAAGCAGAACACCGGAGAGGAAATCATTTCCTCTCCGGTGTCGGCGTGTCGAAAAAGTCTTTTCTCCCCGCTGAGCAAGTTTTCAGAACTTTTATGAAGTTCTGAAACTTAGGATTGTTGAAAACAGGCAACCACGGGCTATGCCCGTGGAATAAAAAAGGCTAAGCCTATGAGTGGGAAAAGATAAACCTCCCATGCTACAATCGAAGCAGGTTTGCCGACCGCAAGAAAAGTAGCAGAGGAGGAATATCCATGTTTGGAACACAAAAGAAGGAGGAAATACCAGAGAATGGTTGATACTCTGGCTCATACCCATCCACATCATTCCCTTTTTGCGCAGCATGAGCTACAATCAGAGTGAATATAAACGATTGATTGGAGGGAATAAAGATGATGAGCGTTTCTGCCACATCTTCATCAAAGGCTGTACGGACGAGGATTATACCGGCTTCTTCCAGACAGCCGGTTACATAGAGCATGAAATAATTTCTGTGTGTGATTCAGAACAGGATTGCATTTGCCCCAAAATATCGGAGACAAGCAATATATGGACAAATTCGGGCAGATATCGGGAGCATCCTAAGAAAACTGTGCGAGTATAAAGGGGTAGAAATTATAGAGGCAGAGACTTGCCCAGACCATATCCATATGCTGGTGAGCATCCCACCCCAATACAGTGTATCACAGTTTATGGGATATCTCAAAGGGGAAAGTTCGCTGATGATATTTGACCGACATGCGAATCTGAAGTACAAGTACGGGAATCGGCAGTTTTGGTGCAAGGGCTACTACGTGGATACAGTAGGGAGGAACAAGAAAGTAATTGCGGAGTATATCCGAAATCAACTTGCAGAAGACAAAATATCGGATCAGATATCGATCAAGGAATACTTTGACCCGTTTACGGGTGAGCAAGTAACCAAGAGCAAATAAGAACAGCCCCACTTGGTGGGGCCGCTCGGGATCATATGCGGTCGGCAGACCGTTTTTTCACCGCGCCTTTAGGCGCGGCCTGTCTTAAGCCCTTATAGGGCTTGTGCAAGCCACCCGTTTTACGGGTGGTCTTGACTCCTCGAAACAGGCTCGCTTCATCCGCCGCTGGCGGCGCTCCGCCTGTTTCCCCTTCTTGGGTTATCTCCGCGCTAAGAGCCGCCTTGTGGCGGTTGCGCTCCGAAACGCGCCTGCGGGCGCAGTCCCGCGCACACCCTTCACC
>SAMEA104315439__coassemble_245_pt1 | contig 27276 bp, 25 predicted proteins | sample SAMEA104315439__metabat2_high_PE_013 | metagenome-assembled genome bin SAMEA104315439 (sample SAMEA104315439) | gut metagenome | biome: Monkey gut; feature: monkey-associated habitat; material: faeces | place: China | collected 2013 | reverse complement strand
GCCAAGTGCATGGACGCCGTGGACAGCTACGAAAAAATGGTGCGTACCAGCCGCTTGATCTACAACGATTCCGTCACCAAGCTGAACCGGGAGCTGCGGCTGTTCCCCACCAGCCTTGTAGCCAGACTTCTGGGCTTCCGTATGCGGGACTATCTGGAGCAGCAGGAAGAAAAGGCAGATATGCCCAGCATGAAGTGATGAAACGGCTGACGGTTCTTCTAACGGCGCTGCTGACGGCGGCGCTCTGCGCCGCGCCCGCTCTGGCGGCGAACCGGGTGGAGACCCTGACTACCGACGTGGCCCTCCGGACGGACGGCTCGGCCCATGTGACCCAGGTGTTTTCCGCCGACACGGCGGAGGGCACGGAATTCTATGTGGACCGCATGGACAGCGGCTGTCTCACGTATTCCCAGTTCGCCGTTTCCGACGAAAACGGCTCCTACGCCGTTTTACCGGATGGCCGGTGGGACATCGACGCCTCCTTCGATGAAAAGGCGGGGAAGTGCGGCCTTCTGGAGATCGACGGCGGCGTGGAGCTGTGCTGGGGCATCACGGAATACGGCAGACACGACTATACGGTGTCCTACGACATCGGCGGCCTCGCGGGGGCCTATTCCGACGCCGACGGCTTCAACTACCGCTTCATCGACCCGGACCAGTCCATTTTCCCCACGTCGGCCAGCGTCACCGTCCGCATGGAGGACGGTACGCCCCTGACGGACGAGACCTGCGATATTTGGGCCTTCGGCTTTGACGGGCAGGTTCAATTTGAGAACGGCGTGATCCGGGCATGGACGGAGACCCCCCTGGAGGGCAGCCGCTACATGACCGTTATGGTCCGGCTGGGAAAGGGCTGCCTTCTGCCCGAGCGACAGGAGACAGGGGCCTTTCAGACCGTTGTGGATACGGCACTCCAAGGAAGTGACTACGATACGGAGGATGAGCCCATCACCGCGACGGACGTTCTCTGGATGGTGGGATCTCTGGCGGCGGTCATTGGCATCGTGCTGGGCATTTCCCGGCTGGTGAAGGCCCGGAAAAAGGCCAGAGAGAAAAAACGGCTCAACAGCGTGGACTACTTCCGGGACCTGCCCAACAGCGGGGATCTGAATGTTTCCTACGCTCTGGGCAGCGGTCTGGGATTGTGCACCCCGGAGCATTACATGGCGGCCCGGCTGCTGCGTTTGGTCACGCTGGGCAGTCTGGAACCGGAAGCAGACGGCCAGGACCGGATCTCCATGCGGCTTTTGCGGGAGCCTCACAGCGGGGATGCCTATGACGAGGCTTTCTATACCTTTTTGGAATCAGCCGCCGGCGGCGACAGCGTTTTACAGGAGCGGGAATTGGAGCGCTTCTGCGAGGACAGCCGCCGGGGAAAGGCGCTGGACGAGCTGCTGACCTCCTGCGAGTGGGAGGGGCGGCTGACCCTGTTCCGAGAGGGCAGTCTCCGAAGCAAGCGCTGCAAAAGGGCGAAGGATCTGACGGCGGAGGGACAGCGCCAGTGGCGGGAGCTGCTGGGGCTGAAGCGCTATCTGCTGGATTTCTCCCTGCTGGCGGAGCGGACGGTGTCGGAGACCGTACTCTGGCAGGAGTACATGGTGTACGCGGCGCTGTTAGGCATCGCCGAGCAGGTGTTGGAGCAGGTGCGGACCCTGTATCCCCGGCAGCTTTCTCAGGTGGAACAGTATCAGCGCTGTCTGCGTGGCACGAATCGATATAACCACTATCTCTATGCCGCCGTGGTGCGGCAGCGGCAGGCGGCTCAGGCGGCCCGCAGCAGGGGAAGCGGCGGCTCTGCCTCCTTTGGGGGTGGCGGCGGCTTTTCCGGCGGCGGCAGCATGGGGACCCGCTGACCGCCTTTGACCAGACTTTCTTTTTTCTGTCCAACAGGCAAATTATACAGGAATAGGAGAATCACTATGGGATTATTCAGCAACAATAAGAAGCTCTGCCCGATCTGCGGCAATCCGACGCCCCGGCTGCTGGCCACGAAGATCGACGGCCAGCCCATCTGCAAGGAATGTGACAGCAAGATCGATCTGCCCGACGGGGCCGTGAACCAGATGTCCCTGACGGACTTCAAGAAGTATCTCGTCGATTTTCAGGATAATCAGTCCTTGCAGGCCGAGTTTACCACCACTTACCACTTCGACATCGGCTTTTGGGGCTGCTCCGTGTTTCTGGATGAGACTCACGGCCTGTTCCGCATGAAGGTGGACAGCGGCTGGGTCTTTCAGGGGAAGGATCTTAAGTCCTTCCGCATTTCCGAGGATCGCAGTCCCCTGTTTGAAAGCGGCAGCGGTACGCTGAAGTGCACCGCCAGCGACGTGCCCGCCCGGGTGAGCGCCATGGCGGACACCATCGCCCGGTTCCACATGGAAAAGCAGGAGTTTGAGCGCCGGGAGGCCATGGAGGGCCTGCGCCGCTGCATGGACGAGACCAACGAGGAGCGCCGTGAGCGGGAGCGGACCAACGATCTCTACCGGCCCCGATTCGACGTGCCCGCCCCTGTCAAGGAGTTCCGTGTTGAACTGACGCTGGACCACCCCTATTGGAAGTCCTTTGATGAAAAGATCTCCGCCCCGGAATTTGACCGGGACTATCCCCGGGCCGAGGATTACCTGCGGACCTACCTGGAACAGACGGAGGAACTGCACCTGCTGGCCTCCAAGCTGATGCGGATGATCGACCCCAACGCGGGGGAGACCCGGATCGGCGGCGGGGCACAGCCCGTACAGGCGGCCCAGCCCACGGTGGCGCTTCCCACGGACGCCGTCAGCGAGATCCAGAAGTATAAGGCGCTGCTGGACGCCGGCGTGCTGACGGAGGAGGAATTCTCCGCTAAGAAGCGTCAGCTTCTGGGAATTTGAGGGAGGAACGCATGAAAAAGTTTTTATCCTGCCTGTTGGCCATGACCATGGCTCTGTCCCTGGTATCCTGCGGCGGGTCGGAGGATGTCTCCGACAGCGCCGGAGCGGACGGGGAGAGCTGGGCGGTCTACTGGTACCTCTGCGGCAGCGATCTGGAGAGCAACGGCGGCTTTGCCACCACGGATCTCTCCGAAATGATGGAGGTGGAGCTGCCGGAAAACGTGAATGTGGTCATCGAGACCGGCGGCGCGGCCGTCTGGCAGAACGATGAGGTGGACCCCTCCAAATTGCAGCGCTGGCTGTATAACAGCGAGGGCCTGCAGCTTTTGGAGGAGAGCGAGACGGCCAACATGGGCGACGCCCAGACGCTGTACGAGTTTTTGGACTTCGCCAACACCAACTATCCCGCCGACCGGGTGGCCGTGACCTTCTGGAACCACGGCGGCGGCAGCGTCAGCGGCGCGGCCTTTGACGAACTGCACGGACTGGACTCTCTGGATCTTGCCGAGATGTATCAGGCCTTTGACGCGGTGTGGCCCGCCGACAAGGACGACCCGGCGCTGGAACTGATCGGTTTTGACACCTGCCTGATGGCCACGGTGGACGTGGCCGCCGTGTTCCAGAATTTCGCAAAATATTTCGTGGCCTCCGAGGAAGTGGAGCCGGCCAACGGCTGGCTGTATTCCAGCTGGCTGGGGGCCTTGGCGTCAGACCCGGCCATGGACGGCGCCCGGCTGGGCCGCGCCATCTGCGACAGTTACTACGAGGGCTGCGAGGCTGTGGGGACGCAGGAGCAGGCCACCCTCTCCCTGACGGATCTGAGAAAGCTGTCGCCGCTGCTGGAGGCCTATGAGGTCTTTGGTCAGGAGGCGCTGGCGGCTGTGGCGGAAGATCCTGCCTTCTTCGCGGAACTGGGCCGCGCCGCAGCCCAGAGCGAGAACTACGGCGGCAACACCAGAGAGCAGGGCTTCACCAACATGGTGGACATGGGCCATCTGGCCCGGCAGACGGCGGAGCTGCTGCCCTCCGCCAAAAACGTTTCCGACGCGCTGGCGGACTGCGTGCTCTACAAGGTGGGCGGGCCCTACCGGGCGGAGGCCACCGGCCTGAGCTGCTACTATTCCTATAACGGCGACACGGACGATCTCAACGGCTATCTCAGCGTGGGTGAGGGCCTTGCTTTCAAGCATCTCTACGCCTATGAGCTTACCGGCAAGGTGGCGGAGGGCGGCGAGGACTATCTGGCAGAGCTGAATATTCAGGAGCTGCCGGAGCGCATGACCCTGCCGGAGACAGGCTGGGACGGCGCGCCCATTCACGTCACCGACGACGGCATTTCCTATCTGGAGCTTGGCCCGGAGGCCAACTCCGTGCTGGCTGGGATCGGCTTCTCCCTGTTCTACGTGGACGAGGAGACGGATCAGATGCTCCTGCTGGGAACGGACAACGACATGAACGCCGATTGGGACAACGGCGTGTTTTACGACAACTTCCGGGGCGTCTGGGGCGCGCTGGACGGCAATCTGGTGTACATGGAACTGTCCTTCGACGGCGAGGACTACAACCTCTACTCCGTGCCCATCCTCTTGAACGGCGAGGCCTACAATTTGCAGGTTGCCTACGAGTTCGACACGGAGGAATGGAGCATTTTGGGAGCCACCCAAGGTCTGGACCCGTCCGGCATGGCCAGCAAGGAGCGGCGGCTGCTGAAGGAGGGAGACGTGGTCACGACCATCTGGAAACTGGCCACCCTCAGCGGGGACGACGAATTTGAAATGTATGCCGCCGATGAGGTGACGGTGACCGCCGACACCGCCTTCGGCGAGGCGCCGCTGTTCGACGGCACCTATTCCATGGTCATGGAAATGCGGGACGTGGCGGGCAATTACGCCTATTCCGACGCTGTGAGTTTTGAATGTGTGGACGGGCAGGTCACCTCCACCACGATCTACGAGGACTGAGCGGGAGCCGTCCCTTAAGCAGACAGCGGCAGGCATCGCTGCTCGCTCCGAGCCGGGATAACTTTCAGTGTGTCGAAAAAGTCTTTTCTCTCCACTGAACCAGTTTTCAATGACAGAGAATTTACCACTTTATCAACAGTCTCAGCTTTATAAAATGACTGGATCCCACAGCCTTGTGAGGTCCAGTCATTTTTTCTACGTATTGCCCATAGCCCGGCCCCGCGCGTTTGGTATATCAGACTGCTGCGTCAGGTTTTGGTCGTTCCCGCCTCTATCCCCAAAGAGAACGGCAGATATTGATGTATTCGTGGAACTTTGCAAACAGGTTCCGGGCCAGTTCCACGATCCCGTAGACTTTTCACAGCCCCTTGCGTTTGAGATCTTTTGCATGTCTGAAATGCGGATCATGCCGGATCGCTTTGAAGATTGGTACAGCAGGCAGTTCCATTACAAAATGCGGGTTGCGCGGCTCATAAGCAAGCGGTATAATCATCATGGACGCCGCTTGTGGTGTCTGCGCGGCTGGAAGCCAAATGAGCCGGCAGATATGCACGGCAATTCCGGTGTTCCAAGCATCTCCTTCGGTCCGGGCCTTCAGCGGGCCTTTGCTGAGGGAATCATGGACAAGGGTGATCTCGTTCGCAAAATACAGGAGCTGGGATGGAAGGTGATGGAATGAGTGCCACGGATAAAATCAAGGAAGCGGACTGGAGACTTTTCCGATCCCGTCTCCCAATCTGGCAGGAGGCCTATATGGAGCGGTTGAACCGCGAATATATCGCTCTGCTCTCAGGGACCGGTCCAGCATCCGGGAAGTTCTGGGAGTTGGAAAGACGGATGCGAGAGGACAAAAGGCGGGGCGGCGTGGTGATGCGCATGAGCCGCAGCAATATGGAGCTGAACCTATTGAGCCTGCTGTCTGGCGGCGTAATTTCCATTGCGGAGCTTGATGGGTTCAGCGAGGAGCTGCGGGAAAAGCTGGCCCTTGTGCTGCGGGATCATAGGGACTGGGACCATGGCGACAGTTGAACAAGCACTTTCCCGCCTGCAAAGATCCGCCTTCCGCGCGAAGTTCCATTTGCGTGAACAGGACAGGCAGTACATAGCGGACAAGGGCATGGAGACCATTCAGCGCCACGCTGCCGACTTCATCCGAACGCGGCTTGCACCGGCAAGCATCCCCAATGACGGCAAGCAGACACCGATGCGCGGACATCCAGTGTTTATCGCCCAGCACGCCTGCGCCTGCTGCTGCCGCAGATGCCTGCATAAGTGGTATCACGTCCCGGTGGGACGGGAGCTGACGGAAAATGAGCAGGAACGCATCGTAAAACTGCTGATGGCATGGATCGAGCGGCAGCTTGACTGCGATATGAAGTGAGAAGGGGAGGCCGCAGGAATACGCCGGACTCATCTCTTTTGCTAATACAAGGTCCACCAGTAGTCAAAAAGGCGCCGATAGGAATTGCCCTTTTTAGGCAGATCCGGACAATTTCGGAATTTGCGGCTTGTTTCCCGCTTGATCCACCGCTGACAGTTGCTGTTCTTGGGAAACTTGATGTACTTCCCGGAATGGAGCAATGTGTCACCGTCAAAACCGTAGTCGATATAGCCGGCATGAGGGACATAGCTCCTTGTGATGATGCGCATGAGCGCGTCATTCTTTCGGACGCGCATTTCTCTCCGATACGCGGTGCCGGTCCGCCTGGCGGGGCGCTGCGGCCCCGGATCAATCGGCAATGCTTCGATCCTCTCGTTTAATTCGATTTCTGTCATAAGCTTTTCCATTTGGAACCGTGCGTGTCACAGGGGAGATGCCATACCAGCTGCCCCGCTGCTTGGCATGGAATCTCTTTTGCGCTTTCTTGCTCTGCTTCTTGAGCGGGATCAGTTGTTTCATCGGGTAGAGCACCTCCATTGTCTTGGGCACTGAGGGCCTTCTTCTTTAGGCCCTCACAGAATGTCAGATAGTCTGAATGACCACACAGGAGCATTTTGTTGGGCAGTTCGCATACGGCCTCCAGGAAGGCATCGGCATCGCGTTTCCGGCATTTGCACAGGATAACGCGATACGGCTCATCGGGGCACGCAAGCTCGGAACCAAAATCGACCTGGACTTTATGCTTGATAAACAGTTGATCTGCGAGGTGGTCTGCTGTGTCGATGATCGCAAAGTGGCGATGGAAAAGTGAGAACTTTTCAATGGTCCAACAGCAGTCCTCATTGTATTTCTGATTCACGATATGACCTCCCAATATAACATTTCCTTTACAAAAGCGGCTTTCTGCTTGCTTTTTGCGTTGTCCTCCGGTATTCTGAAATACTCCCGCGGGGGAATCTACTGAGATGGAGGTATTCGCCATGAACACAAAGCCGTTTCCGGTCATCGATCCCATTGCGACCGGGAAGAACATCATCCGTCTCCGCATTGAGCGGGGAATGCGTGTACGCGATTTGCAGGCGTACTTTGGGTTTGAAGAGCCGCAGGCGATCTACAAATGGCAGCAGGGAAGGAGCCTGCCGTCCGTCGATAATCTGTATGCTCTGGGTGCGCTGTTTGAAGTACCTATGGAGGAGATCTTGGTATCTCAAGCGTCCAAACTGAATCTGGTCGTTTGCGAGCAGCAGGTTGAAGCCTGCTGCTCGCCTCATTTTGTGATCCCGTTCGTTGGGATCATCATAACGGTATCCGGGGTCATTGTCATTGAACCGCTGGTTTAATCTCCCCATGGGCGCGGTCACAGACACAGCCTCTTCGCAGCTGGCAGACATTGCAAACATATGGAGGAGATTGGATACGCATACAGGTGAGCGGGAATAGGCAGGGCAGAGCGTTCTGCAATCGATTTTTCTGCAAAATACACATTCCTGTCTGCAAAGGAAATCCCCGCAAACGCATTGACGTGTGCATTCTGCAGCGAATCTGCAATCCTTACCGTTGAACTTGGGTGCAATTGACAAGGTGCGGTTACGCCGAATTTCTGCTGAAACAGATCTTGCAGTTGATCCGATCTCTTTTGCGATTTGGGAAAAAGACGCTCTTCGATAAATTCCAGCTTCAATAGCAGTTCGTTCAGATAATCCAAAGCGACTCATAAGTACCTACTTTCCGCAGAATGTGGCCAAGATTATCCTATCATGACACACGAAACGGGGCAACATTATTGACAAGGTGAACAGCAGGGGTAGGTACAAAAAAAGAGTTAAAATGACAAGTTCACTTTTTCAAAATAACTACGGCTGCGGGGCGGCGAGACGGAATAGATTGAACAAAATGAGCAATTTGTTTAATGTAAATTCATATACAATATTTATTTTATTATTTTGGTAAATTTTACTATATTTAGTGTTATTATTAGTATTACTTATTTTAGTATTATTCTAAGTATGAAGCTTGAGCAACTTCTATCTGACAACCATAGTGAACTATGGTGTCACTCAGCACAGTTAACATCAAGAGAGTTAACTGTGCTGAGTGTACGCCTAATGTAGATGAACGTACAGACGGAGACCCACGGCGATCAGACCGTGGGTCTCTTTTGGCGGCTTGCGCCGCTTTTTAAGAAAAAATTTCTTTTATGATTTTTATTGTAGCAGCAGCTACGATAGACAAACAACAAATCATGATAATCTGAGACATAACATACCTCACTTTCGTTTCAAATACGAGCCAAGATACCAAAGCGCTCGACAAAGCAAAACATACGGAACAGCAGAAACAAGGAACAGCGACCAAAAGACTATTTCATAGCTTGACATTATTTACCTCCAAAAGCTTCCCGGTAAGCAGCGGGAAGAGATTTCAAAAGTTCAAGGGGAGACGTAGCGCCATTTTTACGAACATTCTCAAGAGCAGACTGAGAAACATCCTTACCGGAAGATTTTGAAGATTTACCAAGGGTAGCACCACCGAAAACATAATCAATTAAATTTCCAGCCATACCATACTTAGTATGATCGGTAGCATAACGAGCAGCATCGGCAGAAGTAGCAGCGGCATCACGAGTAGCACCGGCATGAATGCCAGCTTGCTGGATACCAGCGGCGGCGGAGATCTGAGCAACAATATGCTCCATAGCGGTATACTTATCGGCAACGGCCTCTTGTGTACGGGCGTTTATATTTGCACTCTGTAACGCCGTCTGAGCGCTCAGGATGGAGCCAAGGAGGTTAGCCAATGCACCAGACGTGGCCGTATCTGCGTCGGCCTTAGAACCACTCCCAAGGGACGCAGAAGCAGTCGCACCAGAACCAACAGCAGCGCCGTTTCCATTCATGGCAGAAAGGACAGGATTGAGACCAGCAGCACGAAGATCACGAACCTCTCTTTGATGGGCAGTATTACTCATTAACTCCTGCCATTGGCGATTTTTGGCAGCTTCAGAAGCGTTAAAGTCCATCTGTTTTGCGGTCATATCCTCAGTCCACTCACGCTGCACACGAGCCTGCTCTGCATTGAAAGCAGAATTAGCTTGTGCAATACCTTTCAGACCGGCGATCTGATCGGCAGCATAATTAACAGCAGAAGGAACAGCACCAACACCATCCATCTCGTAGGCAGTTGTAGGCATTATAACAAACTCCTTTCTAAAAAACAAGGGGGGACGCCGCCCCCCCTATAATCAATGATGATCGATGAGGCCGGGAATACTATACATAGGCATCGGACGGGTACAATAGTTCTTCACATAAACGTCAGCGAAAAACTGATTAGATACAGCACTTGTGACAGCCAAAACACGATCAATGTTAGATTTGTCCTCTTTGATCCATGCATCGGAGAGAGTAGGCAACTGGTTGTAATCATCAGCCAGGTGCCATACATCAAGGCTTTGAGAATACGCAGACCTCATTTCACCGGTAACCATATTGGGCTTGTAGCGATACTCAGCCCACGCTTCCTGATAACCAAAAACCTCATTATCCTTAGCATTGCCTTGAGCAAAGATCTCCTTGTTCTTGATAGCCTGTTCACCGATGTTAGCGAAAACGGGCCAGTAGAAATCAAACTTGTCACGGCGAGACCAAAGACGGTTGAGGCCCTGCTGATAGGTGTGGTCATAACGAGCAACCATTACACCGATAATCAAACCGTGCTCTGTGAAGGACTTCGTGAAGTCAGAGTGCTTATCAGTAGTAAGAGACTGACCAACAACAGTACCCTGAGGAGTAGTGCCGGACTGAGTACCGGACTGCTGAACGATCTGATTGACATTGATAGGAACACGATTACCGCCAAGATACTCAGGACGCTGCAAGCGAGCATCAGGGGAAGTCACACCGAAGAAAGACCGGACAACCTCAGTATAGCGAGAACCACCACGGGCCTGTCGCTCATAGAATTTCTGAATCTGGAAAGCAAGCCGAAGCTGATTGATAGAAGCGGCAACAGCGCTACCATCAAACTTACCAACAAGACCAGAATCAGCGGCAGAAATAGAACCAAATTGACCAAGGCCGAGAGCCTTATGATTAACATCCGTATCAGTCAGCTTCTGCTCATTCTGGACAATAGCGCCAACAGCATGACTACCCTGCACAACATTGACCATAAAACGGCCCGGATCAGCACGATCGAGAGCGAGATTACCGAAAGAAGAAGGACCAAAACGGAACATCATAGCGTTCCCGTTACCATAGACAGGAATATCAGTACTACCAATCAGAGGGATGGTTACATCAGGGCCTTTCTGAGGGGCGGGAAGGGCACTGGTGAAGTAATCGTGATACTTGGCAGCAATAAAGGGCTTACCGCCTTTAGCAACATCTGTCACAATAGTGCCAGTGTTGACACCGGCCACGGTACTATCGTCCGTGGGCACAACAAGAGGGTCTTGCAAATTCTGGTCACGGAACCACTCGTTCATGATCAGAGCATAGGCCCGGAAAGGCAAAGCAGACACAGAGAGACCAGCAACGCCAGTAGGGATGCCAAAATAGTCAGCAAGAGTTCCAACATCCCATCCTTTATCAGCAGGACTTGTAATTTGGGGCATCGTGTACTCAGTCTGCGGAATCCATGCGCTTTCCGTGTTCTCACCACAGAACTCCTTCCAATGATCCCAAACAAGGCGATTGGGGACAAAGAAATAATAGGTATCCAGATACACGTTGTCCATCATAGGGGTTAACAACGTCTGCATGCGAACAACCTTGCTTGTATCTACGCTGAACGTATCGCCGGGTAACACTTCTTCGAGGAAAAAAGGGACAACGTCACCGGCGTTGAACGAGGTCTTGAGAGAGGCGGAACGGTCAAAACGAGACCGAGAGATATCTACATGAGGGGACAGGCTAAAATGCGATTCAGTGTTTCTATTCATTCTTTAGGAACCTCCTTAATTTCAACCTTGGGAATAGCAGGGACAGGATCATCAACAGATTCTTTAACGATCCCAAGACGATCAAGAAAATCAGGCTCAGCAGAAGCGGCAAGGAACTCAGAAAAGCTATTTCCAAACTTCTCACGAGTATCAGGAGGAAGAGCCATGAACTGACGTTCCATCTCGTTCATATGGTTGAGAGCTTCGGCATAAGTCTTGGGGAAATCAAGAACGTCACCGAAGAAACCTTGCTTCTGACTGAGAGCGGTAACATCACCATTCTGATAACGATTCATAAGGACGTGGATATCACAGCTATCAGCAAAAGACTGAATATAGTCATAGATGTTTTCACGTCCAGATTCTTCAAGGACTACCCGTCCTTTATCGTCATAATGACCAGCGTAGGTGATATGCTCAGGGCTGCCCGGGTCAGAAAAAACACGGTCACGAGCATCATACTGCGTTTTAAACTGCATCAAATCACTCCTTTACAAGACACTGGGCAGCATCACAAAGCTGTTGCGGGGGGAACATGGGAGAAATCACACCGGTTTCATTGTCATACTCGCCAACCTTAAAGAAGGCAAAATCGTTCGGATGGGAAGCAAGCAGGGAATCAGGCTGTCTCACAGCATGTTCAAAGTTGCGGATAGCGGTAGCATCGTTTACATCAACAGTGCAGGGCATATAGGTAGACTTAGCATCCTTAATAGCATAAAGACCAGTGATCATTATTTTGAAACCTCCAAAGTAATTTTCGAATCGGGATACTGAACAATAGCATCCTCAACGGCATGTTTAATCATCCACAAAGGAACAACAGCAACGAGAACATCATCAACACAAACAGAAACAGTCATCAGAGACGGATACCTCCACGGAAAATTTTAGGGGCGATGTTGATTTTCTTAGACTTGGCAGCGGTTCGATTGAACACACGCTTGTCCTTTCGCTTGGGCATTTTCATTACAAATTCCTCCTTAAAGATTTTAGTCGGTTGGTTTGTTTTTCTTCCTCAACGTCTCGCAACTCGTAGGAATCGAGGGACGTATTAGACAACTTGGCTTCCATGGACTGTTGAGCTAGCTTAGCACGAAGGGCCTTTAGCTCTGCGGACTTTTCGGGAAACTCGACATCGAAGAGCTTGTCGTAGTACCTCGGCGAGCGGAACTTCTTGCCGCCTTTCGGCGTAGAAACATTGATATACTGGTTTTCAACACAGTGAGGATTTTCGTCGAAATACTGACGTGCAATTCCAGGCTTCCTTGACATGAGAGTAAACTCAGGCTGAATATTGTGTTCTTCATAAAACTTAGCCTCCTTTCCTTTCAACTTTTTCATAACGTAACGGGCAGTATAAGCACAAGATTCCCATGTTACTTCACCAACAACTACATAGCCATAAGGCCAACACTCTTGAAGCGAGGGAGAGTTATAGTAAGTGTAATATTCACCTCCTTCTTTAACGGTCTTGTAGGGCCGAAGATCATCAAGATGCAAACCGAACAAAATAGCGTGATAGTGGGGGCGGAACGTCTGCGAACCATATTCGCCGGACATGAAGAAACGAATCTTATCATCAGCAAATTTCTTGCGAATACGTTTCATAAGAAGCTGGAAATCACGCTTCTGTAAGGTCAAAGCGGGGATAGCTTCGCCAGTCTCAGGATCAGGGTAATAGGTACGGGGCACGTGATCATCATCATAGGTAAACGTACAGAACCAAGCGGAATCATGATACTTAAGTTCTAACAAGCAACGGTTTGCCCATTGACGGGAGTAGTCAATGCGGCATCCGATACACTGACCGCAAGGCAGTGGAACGAGAGCGGAACGAGGATACTTGTGATTATGCCACTCAACATAGGTTTCACGGTCATCCGGCGTATAGCCGAGCATCTTCAAGTCTGCTTTTCCGTTTTCCTTAGTACCAATACGGACAGCATAGATGGGGTGATAACACGGCATTACATCACCACCACAAGATTTTCCTTAAACGAAATCACGATACGTTTACCATAGAGCCGTTCAGCGGAAGCAACATCGAGGGCACAGGACACGAGAGGACCGGACTCAATGATCATCAATTTAGTAGTCCGATTCCAACCATCATTGCAAAGTATCAAGTTTTCAAGATTCATGCTAATCACCTCCTAATAGGAAGTATAGCACGGTTGAACAAAATGATATTTTTGTTTAAAATAGAGCGGGTGAAACACCGGCGTTCCGTGCGTACCGTAAAGCATATATGCTATACAGAATCTGAAATTAAGATGCTGGGGCGTTTTCCGCAAATGTGTATGCACATGCGCAGGCGTTCCAAGCTCCTGACGAATGGAATTGGATTGAGCTTCAGAGCGGTTTGTGCTACAATCATTCTAAAGCTATCCGACATTCAGGATACGAACACCACAGAAAGTCCAGAGGGATCGTCAGCATGACCAGAAGTGAATTTGACCGGAAATACACATCACAGCTCAACCCGCAGCAGTTGGAGGCGGTACACGCCGTCGACGGCGCGGTGCTGCTTTTGGCCGTACCCGGCAGCGGAAAAACCACGGTATTGGTGACCCGGCTGGGCTATATGCTCTGCTGCTGCGGGATCTCTCCGGCCGCGATCCTGACTATGACCTACACCAAGGCGGCCACCAAGGAAATGCAGAAGCGGTTCGTCCGGCTTTTTGGTCAGGACTGTCCGCAAGTCCCGGAGATCCGCACGATCAACGGCGTTTCCTCTAAAATCATTGATTTTTACGCCCGGACGCATGGCAGCGGAAGTGCCTTTACAGTGGTTGAAAATGAAGGAGAATTGGCAAAAATCGTTTCCGATCTGTACCGGGAGCTCAGCGGCGAGTTCGCCACCCAGAGCGTGATCAAGGAGCTTCGCAAAGGGATCGCCTATGTGAAGAACATGATGCTTGGCAAAGAGGATCTCGGCGAATCGGACACCGGGTTTGACCAGTTCCCGGAGCTGTATGCACAGTACAATCTGGTGCTGCGGCAGCGCCGTTGGATGGATTATGACGACCAGATGATCTACGCCAAGACCATTCTGGAAAATTATCCGGATATTCTGGCCCATTTTCAGAACGCCTTCCCCTATATCTGCGTGGACGAAGCGCAGGACACCTCCAAGATCCAGCACGCCATCATTCAGCTGCTGGCCCGGAAAACCGGCAACCTTTTCATGGTCGGAGACGAGGATCAGAGCATCTACGGCTTCCGGGCCGCCTACCCGGACGCACTGATGCAGTTTGAGCAGACCTATCCCAAGGCCCGGGTGCTGCTGATGGAGGAAAACTACCGCTCCACGCCGGAAATTCTCCATCTGGCCAACGGGTTTATCCGTAAAAATACGGACCGCCGCCCCAAAACCGTCCGCCCCACCAGAGTGTCCGGGGCGAACGTGCACCTGATCTCGGCGGCAGACCGCACGGCCCAGTACGCATGGCTGCTGGACATGGCGGCCCATTGCGATGGGCAGACGGCGGTCCTGTACCGCAACAACGACAGCGCCCTGCCGCTGATTGACCTGATGGAACGGCAGGGCCTTTCCTTCCGGTGCAGACAGATGGATGACACCTTTTTCACCCATCGGATAGTTGCGGATCTTCTGGACATCATCGCCTTTGCCAATGACCGGAGGAACACGGAGGCGTTTCTCCGCATCTACTATAAAATCGGCTGCGGGATCACCAAAAAGGCCGCGGAATATGCCTGCGGAGCCTGTCAGCGCTCCGGAAAAACGGTTCTGGAGGAGCTGCTCACCTTCTCCCCCCTTTCCCAGTATGCCCGGGACAGCGCTGCCGGACTGATGGACCTGCTGCCGCAGCTTCTGGAGGAAACGGCGGCCCGGGGCTTGAAACGGATCTGGACGGAGCTGCGCTACAAGGATTATGTGGAACAGCAGCAATTAGACGGCAACAAGTTTGAGATCCTGACCCTGCTGGCGGAGCGGGAAGCCGATCTGAATACGCTGGTCGCCCGGCTGGACTACCTGCGGATGCTGGTCTCCGCGCCGCCGGAGCCCTCATCGGAGGGGCTGATCCTCTCCACCGTCCATTCCAGCAAGGGGCTGGAATATGAAACGGTCTACCTTCTGGACGTGCTGGATGGGATCCTGCCGGCCGTTACAGAGCCGAAGGGCCCGGAGGAGAAACGGCGGTATCAGGAGGAGCGCAGGCTCTTTTATGTGGCGCTGACCCGGGCAAAGGACCATCTGTACCTGTTCTCCTGCCTCGACCGCGGCTCTGCGTTTATCAGAGAATTGCGGCGGGAGCTGCCGGTGGAAAAAACCGAGGAGGATGACCTCTTCGCCGCCTTGCGGGAGGAGCTTTGCGGAAAAGCCTATTACCACGGACAGAAGGGCCGGGGCACCGTCAGGGCCGCCTGCGAGGGGCGCTGTATGATCGCCTACCCCGGCGGCGAAACGGAAACGCTGACCATCGGCCAGATGTATGACCGGCGGCGGGTCCTGCGGGCCGCACCCAGCCGCCCTGCCGTCCTGGGAAAGCCGCGGGCGGCGATCCCCCCCGCCGGACAAACCGCCCCGCAGCGGGACAGGAGCCTGACGTCGGAGGAAACGGCGGCGCTGATAGCCGGCGCGGTACGTGGCCGGAAGGTGATCCATACGGCCTTCGGCACGGGAACCGTTGTCAGTTGTCAGGGAGCCGTTATGACCGTACAGTTTCCGCAGTCCGGCGAAAAGAAATTCGTCCTGCCGGATGCCATGCGGCGGGGCCTGCTGCGCTATGACGGCGATGCTCCGGTATAGGAAAGCGCACAGCGCTTCCACTCTGCTGAACAGCCGGGCCATTTATTCCGGATGTCACGAAACCGTGAAACGTGGAGAGCGCTGACCTGGGACCCCGTTTTATCATCTTTCCGTTTGATGAAAAGCATGATATAATTTCAACTGCCCGATGTGCTGCTTGGAAACCCGCGGTTTTCTGAGGCCCGGGGCAATTTGAAACGCATCTGCCAACGCGGTTCCGTTGGCCGGTCAGAAAGGAAGTGAGGTCTCCATGCGCGGAAAACGGGAACTGCCCCGGAAGCGCCCGCCGATTCTGCTGTTTGTCCTGATTTTTGCCGCAGGCTTCCTCGCGGGGACACTTTTCTGGCACTTCTACCCTTCTGACACATCCGTTCCGTCAGGGGGAACGGTCACTCTGCCGGAGGACCCTGCGGAAACGGACGTCTCCTCGGAGCCGGAAATTCCCCCGGCTCCGCCGCGGGATGAAGAACCGTCTGCCGAACCGACGCCCTTCGTCATCTCCTTTTTAGGGGACTGCACCCTGACCTCCAGCCACCATACCAACCACTTTGAAAAGCTGGTGGGGGATGACTATGCCTATCCCTTTTCCAATGTGGCGGAGCTTCTTCTGGCCGACGATCTGACGCTGGCCAATCTGGAATGTTCCTTTTCCCCCCGCCGTCTGGAGTCCGATTCGGAATACGCCTTCTGCGGCGCTCCCAACTATGTGCAGTCTCTGGTGCTGGGCGGCGTGGAGGCCGTCACCCTGTCCAATAACCACACCCGCGATTTTGGCGACGCCGGCCTCCGGGACACTGAGGCTGCGCTGGCGGAATACGGCGTTGCGGGGATCCCCGGCAATCAGGGGCAGTGCTTCGAACTGCGCCACGGCAATGGGGACACGTTGCGGCTGGGGGCCTACGTCCACCCCTTCAACGGCTCCGCCAAGCAGATGGAGGATGGCTGCAAACGGCTCCGGGACGAGGGGGCGGACATCCTTGTGGCCTTTATGCACGCCGGGGCCGAAAAAACCTACGTCCCCACCAAGCGGCAGACGGCGCTGGCCCATGCCGCCGTGAAGGGCGGCGCGGATGTGGTGGTGGGGACCCATCCCCACGTTTTGCAGCCCATAGAAGCCTATCAGGGCAGCGTGATCCTGTACAGCATCGGCAATTTCTGCTTCGGCGGCAACCGGAATCCGTCGGACAAGGACACGGTCATCGCCCAGCTCACTGTGTCCGGCACCGGCGGGGACCGCTCGTGGGAGATGTCCTATATCCCCTGCTGCGTCAGCAGCGTCTCCAACCGGAACGACTACCGGCCCACCCCCTACCCGCCGGATACGGCGGCCTACCGGCGCTGTTTTCAGAAGCTGGACGGTACCTTCCGCCCCCCGGTCCCCAAACCTGAGACGGAAGAGACCGCCCCTCTGCCGCCGGAACCCACGCCCGACGCGGAACCCCTCTCCCCTCTGCCGGACGGCAGCGGCGTGATCGGCGAATACTCAGCCAAACCGGAAGAATAAGACGCAAAAAGAGCCGCATTCGCGGCTCTTTTTGTTCTGTCAGTTCAAGTTTGAATCGTTGATCCCGGCGTTACTCCGCCGCGCTTTCCAGCTTCTTGGCCTCCACGATGAACTGCTCGATGGCGTTCTGCTCCTTCAGCTCCGCCAGAACGCCGTTGATAAACTCGGCCAGCTCCGTGTTCCCCTTCTTGACGGCGATGGAGTAGCCGTCACTGGTCTCCGGGATGTTGAGATCCACGGCGGCCAGATCCTCCTTGGCGTCCGCATAGGACAGCACGGTCATATAGTCCAGGAATACGACATCCAGCTTTCCGGCCTCCAGCTCCATGACCAGATCCTGCACCTTGGCAAGGCCGACCGTGGTCTCCTCGCCGCAGTAGGTAACGCAGTTGTTATAGGGCTTGGAGCCGGTCTGCGCGCCGCCCTTGACCCCCTTCAGATCATCCAGACTGGCGTACTTGTCCGCGTCCTCGGCCCGCACCAGGATCAGGTTTTTGGATTCCAGATAGGGATCGGAGAAGTCGGTGGTCTTGCGCCGCTCCTCATCCGCGGTCAGGCCGGCGATGACCAGATCGAACTCGTCATTGGCAAGGCTCATCAGCAGATTGTCAAAGGACATATCCACGATTTTCAGGGATACACCCAGCTTGTCGGCAATGGCCTGAGCGATCTCCATGTCGAAGCCCACGATGGTGTCTTTCCCGTCCACCTCCGTATGGAACTCATAGGGTGGGTAGTCCGCGGAGGTGCCGACCACCAGCTCCCCCTTCTGCTTGATCTGATCCAGTGCGGACGAGGCCGCATCCTCCTTGCCGGCGCAGGCCGTCAGGGACAGCAGCGTTACCAACGCCAGCAGCAAAGCAATCGCTTTTTTCATGCTATTCTCTCCTTTTTCGCTTTTCGACCGGGACGTTTATTCCCACAGGGGCTTGTCCCACAGCTTGACCTTGGTGCCAAGGCCCAGCTTGACCGCGTTCTGGTACAGAGCATAGGCCACGGTGATGTCCAGCGCGCCCAGACCCAGAGAGCAGGCGTAAATGAACTGCTCGTCAGAGGTTCTGCAAGGCTTGCCCAGCACCAGGTCGCTGGTTTCCAGCACTTCCTCCTTGGTGATCTCACCGGCGTCGAACACCTGCGTGATGGCCTTGTTCTTGAAGGTGATGATCTGCTTCCAGTAATCCACCACATTCACGTCCGCGGCCTTTACCACGTCCGTCGTGGCCTCGTTGGAAACGCAGACGATGGCGCTGTGGGGCTTCACCCAGCTCTTGTCGATGAAGGGCGTTCTGGCGGTGGTCTCGCCCACGATCAGCTGGGACTTTGCCGCTGCCGTCTTGCTGTCGGAGGTGGGGATGATGGTCACGCCGTACTTGCCCTCGGATTCCTTGGCCACCTGCTCTGCCTTTTCCAGATCCAGATCGCAGAGGTAAATGGTCTTGACGGTGGGGATCGCCTCGCAGATCGCCATGATCATGGTCCGGCCAATGACGCCCGCGCCGATCAGCGTCGCGGTATCGGTGTCGGAGGGGGCGCAGTATTTCGCCTGCAGCCCCGCCACAGCGGAGGTCCGCATGGCGGTGATGATGGTGCCGTCCTGAATACAGAAGGGCAGGACCGTGACGGGGTCGCTGAGGATGGAAATGTCGATGCCGTAAGGGATGCCGGGGGTGGCGGCGTTCTTCTTGGACTCGGCGGCCCACTTGATGCCGGCGATATTCAGATCGCCGCCGATGTAGCTGGGCATGGTGTTGAAGAAGGATTCCCACTCCGTCCCCTCCGGGATGCCCAGATGGACCTTCGGGGGATTCTGGATCTGGCCCTGCCCCAGCATTTTATAGGTGTCCTCCGTGATTTTCAGGATCATCTTCATATCCAAAAGACCGGCCTTGATCTGGTCTTCCTGCTGCAAAAACAGAATTTCGGGATTGATCGTACCTAACATAATAAATTCCTCCAATTTTTTGTAAGCCACTTGATGCGGCTGTGTTGATTCAGATTACATGGATGACTTTGGACAGGAAGTCCCTGGTCCGTTCATTCTGGGGGTCCTCAAAGATCTGCTGGGGCGTGCCCTCCTCGGCGATCACGCCGCCGTCCATAAAGAGGATGCGGGTCCCCACCTTTTTGGCGAAGCCCATCTCGTGGGTGACCACGACCATGGTAACGCCCTCCTTCGCGAGGTCCTGAATGACCGAGAGCACTTCCCCCACCATTTCCGGGTCCAGCGCGGAGGTGGGCTCGTCAAAGAGCATCACGTCCGGCTCCATCGCCATGGCACGGACAATGGCGATCCGCTGCTTCTGTCCGCCGGACAGCTGAGATGGATAGGCGTCCGCCTTGTCCTCCAGACCGACGCGCCGCAGCAGCGCTCTGGCTTTTTCCTCTGCCGCCGGAGCCGGGACCTTCTTTACCTTTTTCAGGGAGATGGTCACATTCTCCAGGATCGTCAGGTTGTTGAACAGGTTGAACTGCTGGAACACCATCCCCACCTTTTCCCGGTGCTTATGGACGGCGTAGCCCTTGTCGGTGATGCAGCTGCCCTCAAAAATGATCTGGCCCTCCGTGGGGGTCTCCAGCAGGTTCAGGCATCGGATGAAGGTGGACTTTCCGGAACCGGAGGGCCCGATGACCACCACGACCTCCCCCTTTCGGATGGTGGTGTGGATGCCCTTGAGGACCTCCAGATCGCCGAAATTCTTTTTCAGTCCCTTGATCTCAAACAGAACGTTGTCAGCGGTCACTGCACTTCATCCTCCTCTCAAAAAGATCCAGCCCCTTCCCCAGCACGATGTTCAGGGTCAGGTAGATGATCGCGGAAATATAGTAGCAAGGCAGCGGGTTGTAGGTGGCGGTGACGACGATGCCGTTGTTGTACATCAGGTCGCCGACGCCGAGGTACTGGATGATGGACGTCTCCTTGATCATGGTCACAAACTCATTGCCCAGCGCCGGCAGAATGTTTTTGACCGCCTGCGGCAGGATGATGTTCACCATCGCCTGCGTCCGGGTCATGCCGCAGGACAGCGCGGCCTCCGTCTGCCCGAAGTCCACCGCCTGAATACCGGAACGGATGACCTCCGCCACATAAGCGGTGGAGTTCATGGACAGGGCCAGGATGCAGGGCATGACCCGCGCCAGCTCCACGCCCAGAATGGAACCCTCCGGCCACGGAATGAAGTGAAGCTGATAGTAAACGATGTACAGCTGCACCAGAAGCGGCGTTCCCCGGATGACGGTGATATACAGCTTGGCAAACCCGGCGCACAGCCTGAATTTCGACAGTCGCAGCAGCGCGATGAGGCAGCCAAGGACCGTACCCAGCAGAACGGTGATCAGGGAAACGATGACGGTGGTCTGCGTTCCTCGGAGGAAATATTGGTAGTAGTTCAAAAATATCTCGGTAATGCCCATGGCGTTCTCCTCCTTCTCGCTTGCGCCGTTTGTGTGCTTCGGATGAATGAATTGTATATTTTCTCACGCCGAAAGTCAATAGTAAATTTGCAAAAATTCGTATAATTATGCAAATATTGTAAATATATACGAGAATACGGCTGTGTACACAGAAAATATTTGTGTTTCATGCGTATAAGCGCATGAGGGATACTATAAGCAAACATAAATGTTATGCAGAATATCTGCATTTATATACATATTGTGTGTATACATCGACCCATTGGGCATCAGCGAAGCGACCCCACCGGTCTGCCCCAACGAAAGCGCAGCGGAAACGATGCGACAGCGGGGCCATGCGCGGTCCTCCCTCTCGTTCCGGGCTTTTGAAGAACGGTTAGCACGCACAGCCGCAAGCGCCCCCAAAACAGGAAAAGAGCGCCCGCGATTGCGTAAATCTTCTAATAAACAGAAGCAGGTCCGGGAGGTTTCTGTGCGTTTCATGGTAATTGGCGGCGAGCCCCCGAAAAAGATTGACATTCGGCAAAACGCCTGCTATTCTTTAAGCAAGTAAATTACTACTTGGCTAATTGGAGAAAGAACATGAAACCGATCGAACGTTTTCTGCGTGAGACAGACCGCGTGCCGCTCATGCCTATGCCAACGCCCCTGCACCCCATGCATTACCAGCCCTCAGGAAAGGACGTCAGCCTCCTCATCAAGCGGGACGACATGACCGGCGTCGGTCCGGGCGGAAATAAGATCCGCAGCCTTGAGTTCCTCTTGGGGGAAGCCAGATCCAGGGGGGCATCCAAAATCCTGGCGGCGGGGCCGGAGCAATCAAATCTATGCGCTCTGACCGCGGCGGCCTGTGCCAAGGCCGGGCTGGACTGTGAGCTTATCATCAACGCGGCGGAGCCAGCCCGCAAAGAGGGAAATCTCCTGCTGGAGGAGCTGCTGGGTACCAAAATACACTTCCTCGGCCCTTGTGACGGAGCGGTTCGGAACCGCCGCATGGAGGAGCTGGCCGCCGCTTACCAGTCCGCCGGCGAACAGGTCTACGTGGTCCGCAACGGCGCGACCACTGGCCGGGGCGCGTTGGGCTATACCGCCGCGGTGGTGGAAATGAAGCGGCAGTGCGAGGATCTTGGAATTGGCCGCATGACGATTTTCGCCCCCGGCGGAAACGGCGGCGTCGCAGCCGGGCTGATCTACGGAAATCAGCTGATGGGCCAGCCCTTCCGCATTGTGATCGTCAGCGTCGAGGATGACCGGGAAACGCTGACGGCGCATATCCGCTCCACCATCTCCGAAGCGGAGGAGATCACCGGGCTCCCCATGAACGTGCCCGTGGAACAGGCGGCGGAGATCACAGACGCCTACCGTGGCGGCGGCTGGGGCAAAAACACGGAGGAAAGCCAGCAGGCAGTCCTGTCCTTTGCCCGCAGCGAGGGGATCTTCATCGAAAACGTCTATACCAGCAAGGTCCTGGTGGGGATGATGGACTGGATCGAACAGGAAAAAGCATCCGGCCCCGTCTGCTATTTGCATACAGGCGGGCTCGGCTCCTTATTTGCGCAGTATTGATCGAGAAAGAGGGAAAACTTATGGATTACGGCTATTTGACTTTGGTTGCCCCGATTCTGACGCTGGCAGTGGCCATTGTGACGCGGAAGGTGCCGCTGGCCATGCTGGTGGGCATTTTTACCGGACAACTGATTATTTGCGGATGGAATCCGTTTACCGCTGTCAACGAAAGCGTCAACGGCATTTTAAGTGTTTGCGCCGACACCGGGAATCTGAAAACCTTCCTGTTCACGGCGCTGATGGGCGCGTTTGTGATCCTGGTGCGTATCTCCGGCGGCGTCAAGGGCTTCGTCAATTACCTGACTGAGCAGAGCAAGCGCGTGAAGAGCCCGCGGATGGCAATGCTCATCGCCTATGTGATCGGCATCATCATTTTTATCGACGGTCTGCTCAGCATCATGTTCACCGGCGTGGTGACCCGCCCGCTGATCGATAAATTCAAGGTCTCCCGCGAAAAGCTGGCCTACATCTGCGACGCGACTTCCGCGCCCGTCAACGCCATCATCCCCCTGAACTCCTGGGGCGCTATGCTGATGGGCCTGATCTCCGCGGAGATCGCCTCCGGATACATTCAGGGCGAGCCTATGAATCTGCTGATCCGGAGCCTCCCCTTCCAGTTTTACAGCATCCTCTCCCTGCTGTTCGTGCTGTTCTATATTATTACCGGGAAAGACTGGGGCCCCATGAAAAAGGCAGAGCTGCGGGTGCGGAACACCGGCAAGCTGTATGATGACGGGGTAACGCCGCTGCTCAACGATAATGACGGCTTTGAAGAGCTGGTGGAGGAAGGCAAAGAGAACAAGTGGAACATGATGTTCCCGCTCATCACCCTGATCGGCGGCGCTTTCATCGGCCTGCTGGTCACCGGCGGAGGAAATCTGGCGGCGGGCGACGGAACCACGGCGATTCTCTACTCTGTTGTCATCACGCTGCTCATTATGTGCGTCATGTATACAAAGCAGGGGATCATGACCGCCAAGGAGTTCGGCGACAGCGTTATGAAGGGCGTCAGCAGCATGATGGGTCTGGTGATCCTTCTGGTGTTGTCCTTCTCCATCGGCGGGGTCATCAAGGGAATGGGAACCGGCCAGTTCCTTGCCAGCCTGCTGGGTGACAGCATTGACGGCGCCTTCTGCCCGGCCATCATCTTCCTGATGGGTGCGTTGATGGCCTTCTGCACGGGAACCAGCTGGGGCACGTTCTCCATCATGATGCCCATTGCGGTCCCCATGGCGGTGGCTATGAACGGCAATATCCTGCTGACCATCGGCGCGGTGGTGTCCGGCGGCATTTTCGGCGACCACTGCTCTCCCCTTTCCGATACCACGATCCTGTCCTCCATGTCCGTGGGCACCGATCTGTATTCTCACGTAAAAACGCAGCTCCCCTACGCGCTGGTAACCGCGGCGTGCGCGGCGGCCCTCTATGTCGCCTTCGGCCTGATCCTGTAACAGCGGGACGCTTTCGCAGCATCGCATTTGACCGCTAAAATAAACAGCCCACAAAATTACCCTGCCGGAATCGGCAGGGTAATTTCGATTCCCCCCCTCCGCGCCTGTTTTCCAAACCTTCTAAACGTATGGGCGCTCAAGCGCCTCCGTGGGGCCGGTCCTTCAGTCCGATACGTCTCACCGGCTCAACAGCGGCGCGCTTTTCGGCGTCCAAGGCAGTCCCCGGAGGCGGCAAGGCAAAAAAATGACAGCTCATTTTTTACAAAGTTTTAACCGGCTCATTCAGAATTTTAGCGCAATCAAACGAAATGTAAAAAAACTGTTGCAAACGCCAAAAGGCGGTGCTAATCCAATGCAAAATTGAACGAGGATAGAGGCGCGGTGCGCAAGAGTACCTTTGGTATGTAACAGGCATATACCGAAGCGAAAGGGCAAACCGCCGAAGGGTCGCTGCTCTGGCCTGTATGAGGGCGATCACCTGGGCCGTCGGAGAACATCCGCCGGACTGCCACAATGTGGAGCGCTATCGAACGGTAAAGCGGGGAACGTGTTTCCCGGCTCATGTTTCAGCTATGATCTCCACAGGGATCATAGCTTTTTTTATCCTTTTTCAATTTTCAACGACCCAAATTGCGAAAGGATGAACAAACATGAACGAAAAGAGAATTGTAAAGCCATGGCAGGCGGGCCTGATGCTCCTGGTGGGCATCGCGGTCATCATTGCGGGATTGCTGGTGATGAAGCTGAATAACCGCATCGTTCTGGCGCTGGACGGCGTCATCATGTGCCTGATGGCCTGGTGCTTCGGCATCCCCTACGCGGAATTGCAGCAGGGCGTCAAGGACACGGTATCCTCCATGATCGTGGCCATTCTGATCCTGCTGTCCGTGGGCGTTCTGGTGGGCGTCTGGATGGCCAGCGGCACGGTACCGGTGATGATCTACTACGGCATGAAGGTGCTGACGCCGGGGCTGTTCCTGCCGGTGGTGTGCATCCTCTGCACCCTGATGTCCACCATGGCGGGCACCTCCTGGGGCACACTGGCCACCGTGGGCGTGGCCTGCATGGGCGTGGCCCAGGGCCTTGGCGTCCCTCTCCCGGCAGCGGCGGGCGCTGTGTGCACCGGCGCGTTCTTCGGCGACAAGGTCTCTCCCCTGTCCGACTCTCCCGTTATCACCGCCACCGTGTGCGATGTGCCTCTGCTGGAGGGCATCCGCCACGCGCTGCTCTCCACGGGGCCGGCTTACCTGATCTCTCTGGTCTTTTTCTTCATCTACGGCCTGCGCTACGCAGGCGGCACCGTGGGCGGCGAGGTCTATGAGGACATCCTCTCCACCGTTTCCGGCAGCTTCCGGCTCAGCCCTGTGCTGCTGATCCCCGTGGCGGTCGTGGTGGCGCTGATCCTGCTGAAGAAGCCCACCATCCCCACCTTTGTGGCGGGCATTGCCGCCGGTGCGCTGCTGGCCATGGTGTGTCAGGGGATGGGCCTGAAGGACATTCTGACGGTGATGTATTCCGGCTATTCCGTGGATTCCGGTTCCGAGGTGGTGAACTCCATGCTCAACCGCGGCGGCTTCACCTCCATGCTCTCCACCATCGGACTGCTGATCGCCGCCGGCATCTTCGGCGCGCCTCTGCGGACCGCCGGCGTGGTGGATGTGCTGCTGGTTTTCGTGCGGAAGATCGCAAAGACCTCCCGCTCCATGTCTCTGGGCGTGCTGCTCCTCCATGCTGTGTTTTTCAGCATCACCGGCGCTTACTATGTTTCTTACCCCGTGGTAGGCGGCATGGTGAAGGACCTGTATCCCGAATATCATCTGGACCGGAAGAATCTGATGCGTACCCTGCTGGACACCGGAACGGGTCTGGCCCCCATGGTCTCCTGGTCCACCACCGGCTCCTATACCGCTACGACACTGGGCGTGGGAAATCTGGCTTTCCTGCCCTACGCGCCCATGCTGTGGCTGTCCATCGTATTTTCGATCATTTTCGCGGTCACCGGCATCGCTACGGCCAAGGCAAAGGAGGACTGACCCATGGAACGGATCTTACAGCGCTGGTATGACATGATCGCCATTCGCTCCGTCAACGGTCACGAGGCCGCTATGGCGGACTATGTGGCCAATGTACTGCGGGAGCTGGGGATGGAACCCCATTACAGCTACTTTGAAGAGGATACCGCCCGGCAGCGGCCCTCGGTGTGGTCGGTGCTGGACAGCGGCCGCCCCGGTAAAACGGTGCTGCTCATCGGCCATCTGGACACGGTGGATGTGTCCGACCGCTGGAAAACGGACCCCTTTGTTCCCACGGAGATCGACGGCAAGGTCTATGGCCGGGGCGCCATGGACATGAAGGGCGGACTGGCCGCCCTTCTGGAGACCCTGACCTATTACGCTTCCCATACCGACGAGATCCGCGGAAAGATCCTGGCCTGCTTTGTGGCGGATGAGGAGGGGCTGAGCAAGGGCAGCTACCAGCTGGCAGCGGAGGATGTGATCCACGCGGACTATGCCATCATGGGCGAGTGCCGGTATGACAACGTGGCTGTGGGCTTTCGCGGCCGTTACAGCTTTGAGGTCACGGTCCACGGACAGACCGCCCATGCCAGTCACTATCCCGAAGTGGGTGAGAATGCCCTGATCTCCGGAGGACGGCTGGCGGCAGCCATCGAAGCTCTGCCCACCTTGCAGCATCCCCATCTGAAGCACGGTACCTGGTGCGTCCGGTATATGGAGGGCGGCAACCCCGGTACGCTGGTGGTGCCGGAGAAGTGCTACCTCTTTGTGGACCGCTATGTAGTGCCCGGCGAGACAGACGAGACCTGTATCGCGCAGATCCTCGGAGCCGCGGAGGAACTGGGGCTGGCCGGAAAGGTGGACGTGCGGCTCAAGCCCCGCAATTCCCCCTACATGCAGTCCTTCGCTCTGGCGGAGGAGCACCCGCTGGTGCGGACATTGCGGGAGGAATTCCGCGCCGTTACCGGCAAGGAGCTGCCCTGCGCCTATGACGCTTCCGTTTGCGACTCCAATATTCTGGCGGTGGTGCTGGGGATCCCCACGGTGACCTTCGGTCCTGCCGGCGGCAATATGCACGGCGACGATGAGTACGGCTATGCCTGGCAGGTGAAAAACTGCGGCGAGATCTACCGCCGCACCGTGGCCCGCCTGCTGGCGGAGCAGGCGTGAGCGGAAACCCATCGGCCAAACCCGAAGAATAAACTGCAAAAAGAGCCGCATCTGCGGCTCTTTTTGGAAAAGGTCCGCCCGCAAGGGCCGGTCATACATATAAAGCGCTTTTACTCACATACAGTTGCAGCACAATGCTTACATAAAACAGGAGACCGGGCAAGTAAGCCCGGTCTCCTGAGACTGTCGATAAAGCAAAAAATCTTCCGCAACGGTAAGGAAGAGTGT
>SAMEA104315439__coassemble_232_pt1 | contig 28506 bp, 29 predicted proteins | sample SAMEA104315439__metabat2_high_PE_013 | metagenome-assembled genome bin SAMEA104315439 (sample SAMEA104315439) | gut metagenome | biome: Monkey gut; feature: monkey-associated habitat; material: faeces | place: China | collected 2013 | reverse complement strand
GGTTTCCCGCGCACACCCTTCCTTACCGTCGCAGAGAATTTTCCACTTTATCGACAGTCTCAGCGGGGATACTGATTGCATCAGTATCCCCGCTATGATTATCCATTGTCAGAAATTGTCAGGAATGAGGAACAACAGTATGGGTAAACGAATCGTCATCGCCCTGGGCGGCAACGCGCTGGGCAAAAATCTGCCGGAACAGATGCTGGCGGTAAAGGAGACCTCCAAGGCCATTGCGGATCTGGTGGGGGCCGGGCACACGGTGGTGGTAGCCCACGGCAACGGTCCCCAGGTGGGCATGATCCAGAATGCCTTCGCCGCCTATCGCAAGCAGGAAGCCTCTGCCGATGTGATGCCCCTGTCCATGTGTGTGGCCATGAGTCAGGGCTATATCGGCTATGATCTGCAAAATGCTCTGAAGGAGGAGCTTTTGGACCGGGGCCTTCAGCAGGGCGTTGCCACGGTACTGACGCAGGTGGTAGTGGAAGGAGACGATCCGGCCTTTCAGCGCCCAACCAAGCCCATCGGCGCCTTTATGACCAAGGAGGAAGCCGAGAAAATGGCCCGCGAAAAGGGCTGGCACATTGCGGAGGACGCAGGCCGGGGCTGGCGGCAGGTGGTGGCCTCCCCCAAACCCGTAGCCGTAGTGGAATTGACCACCATCCGGGCGCTGGCGGAGGCAGATAACGTGGTCATCGCCTGCGGCGGCGGCGGGATCCCCGTCATCGCCATGAACCACCATCTCAAGGGCGCCGCTGCGGTCATTGACAAAGATTTCGCCGCGGAGCTGCTGGCGGAACACCTGGATGCCGATATGCTCATCATCCTCACCGCCGTGGAAAAGGTGGCGGTGAACTTCAACAAGCCGGATCAGAAGTGGCTGGATACCCTGACACCGGAGGAAGCCCGCGCTTATATAGGCGAGGGGCAGTTCGCTCCCGGTTCCATGCTTCCAAAGGTGGAAGCCGCCGTCAAATTTGCGGAATCCAAGCCCGGCCGCACCGCCCTCATCACCCTGTTGGAAAAGGCCCGGGACGGCATCGACGGCAAAACCGGCACCCGTATCACCTGCTGAACTTCCCCGCCCCCACAGCCGAACACGCAAAAAAGAGACGCCCGCAGGCGTCTCTTTCGTTTCCGTTTTTAGTTCAGGATCAGCAGGATCATGGTCAGCACCAGGAACACAGCACCGAACCACTTGGTAGCGCGAGCCAGCTTAGCGTCGATGGTCTTGGCCTTGTTCTTGGCCAGGAAAGAATCAGCCACGCCGCCGATGGCACCGGACAGCCCCTGGCTCTTACCGGACTGGAACAGCACGATCAGGATGATAGCAAGGCCGCAAAGCAGCTGCAAAATAGTAACAACGGTCTTCATAGTGGACAACCTCCGAACATTCATTCGCGCACAGGCGCAGAAAATCATCTTACAGAAGTTTATAATACCATAGCTTTGTCCCTATTTCAAGTCCATTTTGCAAAAAATATCTGCCGCAGCCATGTATTAGTCGTAGAACAAATGTTTGCATTTCAAGAAAAGCTATGGTATACTGAATGTGAGATACATTGCTCCGGTGCAGCTGCCGGGAGTTGCCAATAGAATGGAGGTCATTTCATGCTTTCTGCCATGCAGCAGAGGATCTATGATTACATTGCCGCCTGCATCCAGGCGCAGGGGTATCCCCCGTCTGTCCGGGAGATCGGCGAGGCCGTGGGCCTGCGATCCCCCTCCACCGTCCACTTTCATCTGAAAAAGCTGGCGGATGCCGGCGTCATCGAGATCGGCGCCGGAAAAGGGCGGGCCATCACCCTGACCCATCCCGCCGCGCCGTCCGTCCCGGAACCGGAGGAACCGGCGGACCGGGTACCCATCGTGGGCAATGTGGCAGCCGGTAGTCCCATTCTGGCTCAAGAGTGCATCGAGGACTACCTCACCTTCCACACAGGACATCCTGGGGACGTTCACTTTGCCCTGCGGGTCCGGGGCGAATCCATGCTGAATGCGGGAATTCTTCCCGGTGATCTGGTGGTGGTGCGACAGCAGCAGACCTGCAATCAAGGGGAGATCGTGGTGGCCATGATCGGCGATGAGGCCACCGTCAAGCGGTTTTCCCGAAAAAACGGCCACGTCTGGCTGTTGCCGGAAAACGACGATTACGAGCCTATCGACGGCACCTACGCTCAGATCCTGGGCAAAGTGGTAGCCGTGGTGCGGCAGTACTGAGCTACGTCCGCCCAGACCGGTACATGGCTCCCGCCTGTGGCTGGATGCCATTCAGCTCCAGAAGCTCTTCCACTGTAACAAACCAATACCCCTCCGCCTCCAGCGCGTCCACGATCTGAAATGCCGCCTCCACGGAGGAGGGGTAGATGTCATGCAGCAGGATGATATCTCCCGGCTGTACATCCTTTAAAACGGAGCGGACCACCTTCGCCGTGTCCCGGCTTTCCCAGTCTCGTGGGTCCACGCTCCAGTGGACCATAGGCACCGTAACGCCGGCGCGGACCGCCGGATCAATGAGGCCGTAGGGCGGCCGCAGCCAGCAGCTATCCGTGTCCAGGAGTTTGCAGACTGCGTTTTGCGCTGCCTGAATGTCCCGGAGCTGCGTCGCCGGAGCCGTACCGTCCAGGCGGATATGGCTCCACGTATGGGTCCCTACCTGATGCCCCTCCGCCTGCATTCGCAACACCAGATCCTCATTCCCCGCCAGCCGCTCCCCCACTAAGAAGAATGTGGCGCTGGCCCCCCGCTCCCGGAGGCCGTCCAGCAGCCGGGCGGTGGTGCCCCGCCGGGGTCCGTCATCAAAGGTGATGGCTACATAGTTCGGCTCCTCCGGCAACGTCACCGGGGCTGAGGCCGGAATCCCCGTCACCTCCGCCGCCGACTCTAAAAAAATCAGCAAAATCAGATAAACAAAAATTGACAGCAGCTTTTGCATCCCCATCGCTCTTTCTTTCCGTATTCAGGGATAGTTTGTGCATGGGACGGAAAAATACCGCTGTCAAAATCATGGAACGCAGACAAAAAAGGACAGTCTTGCCCCCTCAATGCCATTTTGTTCCAGTTTCACCCAAAATCAAAGAAACACCGCCTTACGTTTCATAAGGCGGTGTCTTTTTACTCGTTTTTCAGAATATTCCGGTATTTTTTGTCAATCAAATATGTAAACACAATGGATGGCACGGCCAGCGCAAGCAAAATGATACAGCGCAAACCTGTCCCGATATTCGCAGCCGTATCCACCGCTATCCGATCGAACAGCAGCCACGGGACCCCCAGCATCAGCCACGATACGCCCAGCAACCGAACATAGGTTTTCGTCCAGCGATGCCCTTTGTATTCGCTTCGGATAATCTGAAAACCCAATATGCCGGCGATTCCGTGTATGACCCAGAAGGTACTCATTATCAGAATCATATTCGCAGAGACACCCCCTTCCAATTCCGGTTCTCCGGCTTTGCTCACCCAAACGGGCGGAAGGCTGTCACCACATCAGCAAAAAACCGAACAAGGAGCTGAGGATATTCAGCCCAATGATGACCGCAAAGATCCAGAAAATCAGCTTGCCCACCGCAGGCTGCGCTTTCCCGCTTTGCCTCCCGCTCTGCCGGAACACAGGTCTCTGTGCGGACGGCTGAGACGCCGCAGCCGCCGTCCGGCGGGTGCCCTTGGAAAGGCCCATGCGCTTGCGTTCCCGATTCTCCTCGTGCAACTCCTCATGGACGAAGGACCCGGCATGGCCGCGCTCATTGATCCCGTCCACCCGGATCACCGCGCCGTTGGCGTCGATGGTGGTGGACTTGGGCGGCTGGTTGAATGCGCCGCACTTTGGACAGAAATCATCGGTATCATAATCGTAGGTCTTACCGCACTCATAGCATCGCACTTTGCGCATAGTGTCACCCACCCTTTCATTTCTCTGCCTGTATGATACCACAGCCCCACCCATTTGAGAAGATTTTTTTGAAACGGAAGTTATATCTGTTTATCCAGCAGCAGTGACAGACATTTGCTTCTTCTCCAGTCTTGTTCCTATTCCAGGACCGTACCGCTGCCGATCTCACGGACCGGAACGTGGCGAGGGATCGCTGCCTTGGCAGCAAAACATGTGCAGTGGCAAGGATAGCGTTCTATTCCGCGGTTTTCCGCGAGAAAGTCCACTGTACGCCGCAGTTGTTCAGACGTCGGCTCCATCAGGTGAAAGCCGCCCAAAATACTATGGATCCGCATTTCTCCGGTAACGCTTTTGCCTGTGCAATGATGTTGCAGATACCCGCATGGGAGCATCCGGTAATGATGCTCAGGCCCTCCTTGCCCACGTAGGCCAGCGCCGTGTCATCGGGCATATAGTCCGGGAACCACCGGCCGCCATGGAGCCGGAAACCGACGGGTGCTTGATTTTCAAATTTATTTTCGCACCGGATCTCCCCCAGGAAGAACAGATCCGGGGATTCATTTGTTTTGATTTGTCTTTCAGAGCGTTTACTCGGTTGTCTTTTCCAAGAGGACCACCGTCTCGACTGTTGTCCCATATTCCAAGGGAAGTTCTTTCACTTCCTCGCCGTCAATCGGCACAGGGAAATTGAACACAATGTTTTTAATCCAACAGCCGTCCTTCCTCTTTTCCGGAAACATATCGATTCGCTCAATAAAGGCTTTCATAAACTCTTTCTGCTCCGCTTCCGTTGCAGAATTGTAGACTTCATCAAACGCCAATAAAAGCTGATAGATATTATCACCGGAAATTTTCTCTTGTCTGATGCTGCGGATCTGATTTTGCAGCTCGTCAATCTGCGCTTCGATTTCACCTATCATATCATACTGTTCATCATAACGGCGCTGCAAATCCAAAATTTTTCTGTCATAATGGGCATCGTTAATGTCTAAGGTGTCCATCTGACGCTCCAATCGACCTTTTGTACCTAAAACCTGCTTTAACTGCCCTTGCAGAACAGCAACTTGTTTTTCCATATCTGCTGTATCAACAGCCGTTCCGATCTTCGCTTTAATTGCTTCCACAAACCGAGGCTTGTTGACCATAGCAGAAATGATTTTTGCCACCATTTTATTGATTTCCGTTTGCTCAATGTTGAGCCGGAAGCTGCATTCATGTCCCGTGGCTGTGACCGTGTTTTTGCAGTAGTAATAATACCTTGTTTTCTTGTCCTTGCTATGAGCTTTGGCAATATTGCCGTACATACTTTTGCCGCAGCATGGACATTTCAGGATGCCGGACAGGATGTGTGCATGGTCTGGATTATTCACCTTTTCCCGCTTAAAGGAATTGAGCTTACGTTTATCCTGTGCCAGTGCCCAATCTTCTTCGGATATGATAGCTTCATGCTGACCCTCGTAGATAGGGAACTCCGATTGCTCAACCACGTGCATTTCATTTCTCGTACCCTGTTTCTTTTCGGTTCTCCGTCTGCCATAAGCGATTTTACCCATATAAACAGGATTGTCAAGCACATCCAGCACAAAATCCCTCGAAAATCCGGGAATGGTATTGTTCTGCCGCAGCTTCTTTACATAGCCATTCCGGTTCAGATATTTGGCAACTCCGGCAACACCATCGCTGGTGTGGATATAGCGGTCATAGATGACACGGATAACTTCAACCTCATCTTCAGCAATGACGAGATTACCGTTTTCCAGCTTGTAGCCATAGGGAGCAAAGCCGCCGTTCCACTTACCCTCACGAGCCTTTTGCTCTCGTCCTGCCATTGTCTGTGTTCGGATATTCTCTCGCTCAATCTCCGCAACCGCAGACAGTACCGAAATCATCAGCTTACCGGCATCCTTGGAGCTGTCAATGCCATCTTCTACGCAAATCAGATTGACTCCAAAATCCTGCATGAGCTGCAAGGAGTTCAAAACATCTGCTGCATTTCTGCCAAACCGGGAGAGCTTAAAGACGAGTACATAAGAAACGCCATCTTTTCCATCTTGAATGTCGTTCAGCATCCGCTGGAACTCCTGCCGTCCTTGGATATTCTTTCCGGAAAATCCCTCGTCAGAATACTCTCCGGCAATAACCATATCCTCGTATGCCGCATATTTCCGCAGCTTATCTCGCTGGGCATCCAAGCTGTACCCATCAACCTGTATGGCGGTGGACACTCTTGTATATAGATAACATTTAATTTGCTTCTTTTTCAGAATCGCCACCTCCCTCATCCATTTCCTTTACCATCAATCCTTCGTTGCGGACATAATACTCCAAAAGCCAAAGGACATAGTCCGGTGCATGGCGATTATCCAGTTCCCACTCCGTCATGGTGCGATATGGGATATGGACACATTTGCAGAAGTCCTTCCGGTTCATGCCTGTGCTTTCCCGCAACTTTATAATTCTGTTTTTACTATCCATTTGATTTTCTCCATAAAACAAAAATACACGTTGCGTACTTATTATAGCATAGCTACTCTAAGTACGCAACGTGTAAATTGCAAATTTTTACGCAGCTTGTTTATTCAAAGGCTGCGCTTGTTTATCATCGTCGGAACACTCCGTTTCTTTCAGAGCATCCGCTTCTTTATTTTCCAAGACCTGATGACCATACTTTTGAATCAACCGGGTCATTACATCCACACAGCGGTCAAATGCCGCATTATATTTTGTTTCCTCATAATATTTAGTCAATAGGCAAATCCTCCATAAATTAAAGTTCCATATCCCGTCCGTGCTTGTGGGCAGGGATTGTGTGTTCACGAGTTTCCTTTCCTCTGGCGAGGATGGCAGAAAGAAAAGCCCTGACCCGTTCTGCTGCGATTTCCAACGCATCCAGATAGGGCTGGGCTTTTTCTTTCAGTGCTTGATATTTTTCGTCCAGTTCATCATGCCGCTGTTTCCAGATGGAAGCGGATTTTACAGCGGAAGCCAATTTTTCTTTCAGGCGATCATTCTCAGCATTGAAGATAATTCCGTTTGTTGCGTACCGTTTCAGGGTATCGCACTGGTCTGCTGTGAGGGTGACATTTCCGGTAAAGGAATTTTTCTTACCCATCGCTTCAATATCCTGCACGGTCATTGCTACCGTCTTTGCTGTCTTGGTTTCCTTTTGCAGAGCTTTCAGTTTCTTTTCTTGTTTCTCCACAGCGAATTGGGTATCCGCCAATGTCTGCTCCGATTGTGCCACCTGTGCTGTCACAGCTTCCAAACGCTGGGTTTCCGCTTGCACCTTAAACTGGGTAACGGTCAGATGTTCCTCGGTGCTGCCACGCTCTCCACGCTCCACATCGGTGTATCCGGCAGCTTGCATGAAATTGAAAAAGTCATCCTGCAACACACTGTAGGATGACTTCAAAATCTTTTTACCTTTTGTGTTCAGCATGGGATTGCCGTCCCCGTCAAGAACGGGTTTGGATTTCCATTTCTTACTGCGGCTGACCTGCATGATCGTTTCCTTGACTGTTCCCCGGAGGGCTTCATCCTTGCACCGCTTCGACCAGAGAATCTGTTTTTCCACCACCGGGATATAGACCACATGGAGGTGGTAGTGGTACACATCCTCGCCAAGAGCTTCGGACATTGCCTGATTGCGCTCATCGGCGTGCATGACGGCGGAGAGAATATACTGCTCTCCGCCCACAACCTCCACGGCAGCTTTATAAGCATCGGCATAAAACTGTTTGGCAAATTCATAGCCGCCGTGATTGTAAAAGTAAGCGGAGTTCACATCGAAAACCAGCTCACCGTATTTCACGGCATCCGCTTTCAGACCTCTGGTAGAGATCACCTTGTCCTGTTCCATCTGGGTAAACATTTCTTCGTAACCGGCAGTCGGCTCTTTGAAATGAATGTTCAGAGAAGAACGCTCCGGCACGATGTCCTGATTGCTGTAACTGTCTTTTTCCCGTTCATTGTGTTCCTGCACCTTTGCCAGATCATCGGCAGTTTCAATGTCCTGATGGCGGGCAACGGTGCGGTCAATTCCATCATTTCTTGCCATGGGTCATGCTCCTTTCCGAGAGGATTTGCGAGGGACGAGGGGCTTTCGAGAGGCACTTTTTCAAAGTGTAATAACCCACTATTACACTTTCATCCATACTGGCTGCAAAGTGCCGTGGGCTCTCCGAGGGCTCCTCCGGAGAGGGGGTGCGGTCACTGCGGTGACCTCTGCTGTCCAGTCCGAAAAATGTCCCCGGCCTTTTTCTCTTGTCCAGCCTGTCTGCCAGCGGAATTGCACCACAATCCCTTGCAGACAGCGGCAGCGAACAATCCGCAGTTTTGCCGATTGTATTCACTGCCAGTCCATAGGAAGCACTGCGGCACTTCCTATGGGGACGGGAGCTGCGAGGGGATAAGATACGCCGCATCATCGCTCCCTCCGTTTCTGCCACACGATGTCATAGCCCAGCACATCGGCAAGCTCGATGACCTCTTTGTAGCGGATGCTCTCTCTTTGGAGCTTTGCAGAAAGGTTGGATACGCTGTCCGACCAGTCGTGTTCCTCCGCCAGTCTGTCCACAACCTCCTGCATGGTGAATCCGGCACGGACGATCTGTGCCTTGATTTCGTTTCGTACATTACTCATATTGAAAAACCTCCATAATTTTGTTCATGAAAAAGCGAAGCAACTGCGCCCATTGGCGTGTCCGCTTCGCTGTACCGTGTAATATCTGATTTTCATAAAATGCGATAGAAATACCGCCTGTGATGTCCTGCCCATAAGCGACCCTATCCCATTTCACTGTTTTGTTTGCTTTGGTCTGAAACAGTGAAAACAGCCATATTTTCACAAAGACTGTTCACTGTCCAGAGAAGCACTGTTTCGCAAAATAATTTCGTCCTGCGGTAAAAAATTTTGCTGTTTCCATTACCTTTGATTTTCCATCCCTCAAAACAAGGGTGCTGCGAATGCTTCCACGGCAGTAAAACGACAGTAAGCAAAAAATACGTGTACCAAGTGTACGGTTGACACTCGGCTCCATCCGGTACGGATGGTACACGTATTTCTGAGTTACTGCTGTTTTCACAGAAACGGTCTTTGCAGAAGCTCGATACCCACAAACCCTCTGGCAAAGCGCCCGCCGCCGATGTTGACCTTGTTGGTGTATTCAAGGTTATATCGGCTCTCATTCTGTTTCAGGAAGGAACAGAAGCTCTTTTGAGAAAGGCTGTTCAAAGCGTTATCATCACACCACTGCTTATAAACAGCGTACAGATTTTTGGAGCTTGCTTCATAATCCGCACGGAAGCGGATATATCCCTCGGAAGCCAGAAAGTCAATGATGTTGTTTCCGTCCGAAACGGCATCGTTCAGATTGTCCAAAGCCGACTGGCTCAGAGTAAAATGAAAATCATTTGCAATCAATCGGTGCAGTCCCTCCAATGCCCAGAGGAAAATGCCCTCCGCTTCGGCAGCCATCTTTTCTGCAATATAGGGATCGTCTTTTCTGTTTGGGTCTTTCTCCTTGGTTGTCAGAATGATCTGCCTACGGAAGAAACCAACACTCCGGTCATGGAGGGCTTGCAGAACACCGTTTCCAAGTCCGATGAACCGCACATACAAATCTCCCTGATAGCTTTGCTGTCGCTTTCTCTCCAAATCCATAGGCAGCTCTGCGGTGATAATTGCCTTGATGTTGTTGGTCTGGGGAAGTGCTTCCAGCTTCATATCATCATCCAGCATCAAAAGCTCATGTTCCAGATCAGCACGGGCGAAGTTGCTGGTCTCCACCTTTGCCACGCTTCCGGTTTTCATGTTGGTTCCCAACAGCGCACGAAGAACAACGCCGATCCGGCTCTTGCCTTCGCCGCCCTTTCCAGTGAGCATGAGCATCTTCTGCCCTTTGGTTGAGGGAATGAAGCAATAGCCGATAAATTCCTGCAAGGTCAAAATGTCCTCCGGCTCCAAAAGCTGGGACAAAAAATGCAGCCATATCACAGGCTGCGGAGCGTCTGGCGCATAGGCAACTGGTAAGCGATTGCGACAGTAATCTTTTTCCGTACTGAATGTGCCATCCAAATGATAGGTGCCGTTTGCCACATGGATGCGGTCTTGATACAGGAGAAGATCATCGGCACAGCATTCCATTCGCATTACATCCAGCAGATTTGTGACCCTTTTTGCAATGTTGCTGGTCACATAGGGCTTGATACGATCATAGATTTCTTTTTTCAGCCTGTTTTCATCGTTCACAATGCCATTGACTGTAAAAAAAGTTCCGTTTACCGTAATCATGGGATAGTCCCTGAGAAATTCTTCACAGAAAATGACTTCGTTGATTGATTTCCCGTCAAACCATACCGCAATATCAGCGGACGGGTTCTGTGCTGCTTCTTTGCTCATGGTGCAGTTCCTCCTTTTTCTTTCGTGCTACATAGTCCTGAAGGAAAGCAACCTTGCCCTCCTTCATCAGCCCGTCCACCAGTGCAACCCGTTCTTCCAAAGTGCCTACGGTCAGAATGTCCGCCAGATATTCGATGTGGTCGAGCATCTGACAGGCTTCCACAAACCGGTCATCCAGCTTGTCCTCCGGTGTTTTGGGTGCATACCGCACTTTCCAATCTTCCAGCAGATGCAGATAATCCGTCAGCACCCGGAAGCAGAGCATTTCATCCTCCCGGAACTGACGGATATGGGGGCGTTTTGTCTTGTGTGGAGCTGCCACGGCTTGTCCCGGCTCGGTGCTGATGCCGAAGTCCTCCGCCAGTCTTTGCGCCGCTTCGAAGTTGCTGAGATCAAACAGCTTTGCCACAAAGTCGATCACATCTCCTTTGGCTCCGCAGCCGAAGCAATAGAAATAGTCCTCGTTCAGCTTCAAGCTGGGATGCCTGTCATTGTGGAACGGACAGCAAGCCATACCGTTTCGGTTGACCCGCAGCCCGTAGTGTTCGGCAGCTTGTCTGACTGGGACAGCCGCCTTGATGGTTTCATAGATTGTCATTGAAAATCCTCCATTTCATAGTTTTGAAAAAGAAAAACACCCGCCGGGTGGCAGGTGCTTCGCTCCTTCTACTATGGTTATGCCAGATTTCGCAAAAAACAGGCTAATCGGAGGACAACCCTGTTTCAAAAAACAGGACAGCAGTAGATTTCTTCACATTTGGATGATATAATGATGGGAAAAGGAAAACAGGACAGGAGGACGAATATGAATCAGAAATTGATGACGCTGGATTTCTGGCAGGATACGGTCATCTACGAAGCGAAAACGCTGCCCACCGGCACACTTGCCTGTGATGCGCTGAATGTATCCGCCGATACACTTGCCCGGATGAACGAGCAGTGCGACAAAATCAATCTGCTTCTGGGGAAGCTGAACGACGCACAGGACGCTTCGGCATTGTTTCCTATGGTAAGAGAAGCTGCGCTGACGATGCTTGATATTCTCAGCGTTACCCCTCCGTTTTCCTATATGGACATTCCAAAGCACCGGGAACGGATTCAGACGGTCTTTACTGCGGAGAACGCACAAAAATATGTAGAGTTCGCAATAAAGGCAACAACCAATTCATTGCCTTTTGAGGAAGTCCCCATGTATGCGGATGCCATGATGCTTCAACGCTACACGGCAGTTTTCGGGCATCTGGCGTACTCCCTTGGTGAGTATCAAAAGGCTATGCTTGATTTTGCTGAAAAAACGGATGGAAATGAAGCAGATCGTACAGCAGAAGGATTTGCAAAGCTGTTTGGTACCTGTTTTCCACCGGAGTTCTCCGTTACGGAGGGCAATGCCTGGATGGCTGCATCCAATAACTCTGTCCAGTATGTTTCTGCGCTCCGTCCCGGCTATGATGTGCCGATGCTGGTCAAGCGGATGCACTTCCTTACTTTTGTGGGGATGTTCCGTACGGACTTGTTTGAGGGTCTGTGCGTGGGTCACGCACCAAAGAAATGTCGTATCTGCGGCAAATGGTTCCTGACCACCAATGCAAGGCATACCAAATACTGCGGCGGATATGCGCCGGGGGACAAGCTGCACCGCACCTGTCGGCAGATCGGCAATCTGAAAGGCAGAACCCAGAGAGAACTTGCGGATGATCATCCGCTGAAACAGATATATGAGAAGCGGCTGAACACCATAAACCGATATATCAAGCGTGGCACACTGGATGCGGAACTTGCCAAGGCGATGAAAAAGCTGGCAAAGGATAAGATGCTCCGGGCAATCAGTGATGTTGCCTATGCCCGTGGGGATTATGAAACGGAAATGGAACAGGACGCTTTGCAAAGTGAAGCTGAAAAGAAAATTTGAAGTTGTGGAGGTGAAATGAAGTGGAAATAACGCCAAATGGTTTACAAAAAGAATTGACGACTTTGCTATCAGAGCTGGTTTTTGATACAGGATTTAAAAAGAAAAAAATCGGATGGTTAACTCGAAAGGTTGGAGAATGTGAACAATTTTTTACTATCACTTTCACAAGGGATCGTGGTTTGCCGGGGAATCTCTATTCTGTAAATTTTACGCTTTCATTTACATATAAAGAGGTAGATAGACTTACAAGTTTATTTTTAGGAATGGAATATGACCCTAAGTGGTCTACGGGTGCATGGATGTTCTATACACAAATTCCAAACTACACAATGAGCACGTTTAAGTATTGTTCCGATGAACCTATGCAGACTTATGCTGAACGCATTGCAAATTACTTTAGAAAATATGCACTTCCGTATTATGAGAAAATTGATACGTTAGAAAAAGTTGCAAAAATCTTTGAACAAACTGCATCCGCAAAAGACAGCGATAAAGCGAGAAACTTTTTTGTTGTCCGCCGTTTGCGGGGGAGTGAAGATGATTGCTGTTATGCGGCGATACTTTGCGTGCAAGGAAAATGGAACAAATTGAGAGACTTTCTTCCTATAGCAAGAGAACTTAGCATAGAAGAAAAAGAGCGCATAGAAAAATATATTTCAGATAAATAATCAAGCGCACAACTTCCAGTTTGTCTAAGAGAAAATATGTCCTCACGGAAGCCGAAGGGGAGGTGCGCTTATGCTGAGAGAATATTCATGGGACATGACCGGGTACAAGCCAAAGTCCTTTCCCGATACGCCCGACAGTGGCATTACAAGATATATGGCAGAGCGCATCTTCCAACTGGAACCGGAGCTGCCAAAGGCAGAGAACATCAATGATTACATTCTGTCTGCTCTCCGGGAAAAGGATTTGAAATACTTTTCGTTTTTCCTGCACCATTACGAGCCACAGCTTAACAATCGCATCAAAAGCTTTCTTGGCGTAGACAGCGGCGATCAGTATGACCCAGAGCGTTTTTTGGATATAAAACTTTCCTGCCGGGAGGCTATGCTCCAGAAGCTGCCGGACTATGCCCCTGAAAAGGGTGCTGAATATGCTACCTACATTTATCCCTTCATACGGGATGCCATGCTCCGTTTTCGCATGGGCGAAGAACAATGGTCGGTATCCTCGCTGACCAGCTATAAGATGCTCCGCACCATGGCATGGCTTTACCACAACACAAAAGATGCCATTGCTGAATTTTCAAAAAAATATAACTGCGATCTTGCGCTGGCAGAGGAATATTTGAAAGTTGTCCGTGGTATCCGCAATCAGCAGCCATTCTTTGTGACCGAGCAGGACGAGGACGGCGAGGAAACAGGCGAGGATGTGACCCGTGACTATAGCTGGAACTATGCCGATATTCTATGGGATGGTATACAGGCTGAAAAGGTGCGGAAAGCATTTGAAAAGCTGAACTACCGGGAACAAACCTTGTTGGAAAAACGGCTTGCCATCTGCATGACCTGTGGGCGTGTCGGTTCATGGAAAAACCGCCCTACCTTTGAAGAATTGGCTGTCATGTTTGAGGGCAGCTCCGCCAGCGGTGCGGAACGAGCCTACCGGAAAGCAGCGGAACATCTGACACTGCTGTTGGTAGAAAACGGCGGTATCCATGCAGTCCGGCTGAAACAGAAGTCCAAAACCAAACGAAAAAAGAAAATTGCCACCGCAGTCTACGAATATCAGGCAGACTGCGATGGCGAATGGGGAGAAATTTTATTCGATTTTGAAAACGGCACAGGGTCGATTGTCCGGCTTGCCGACTGGGATACCATGATTTCCAATGTTTTTGCAAAACGGGTGATCCGGTATCTGCTGAATTGCGAAAATGATAGATTGCCAAAAGAAACCATGTTTGCGTTTGAGATGTATGAATAAAGGCGAGTAAAGTTTACCAGCCATAAGAAGAAAAAACTCGAAAATAAAAAAAGCCGCTGCCGCATGGTTGGTTCCATGTAGCAGCGGTTTTTCACCGGCAGCATTCAATCAATATTCAATAGGCAAATTATGCTGCTTCAAAAAAGACAGTTTATCCCAATATCCTCTCTGGAACAGAATTTTACCATTTACAACATGGAAGAAGCCGCATCCCCGCAGTCCCAGCGGGTCTTTCCACTCCAAAATTGCCCATTGTCCATCTTCAAAAATATTCTCTACAATGGCTGTCATATCGGCAGTGGCAAATTCTGCTGTAAACATTTCTCTGATTGCGTCTATCCCGATCACAGGCTCATTGGTCACCTGATGGTTGGTTGCATTATCATGGTACAGGCTCACGATTGCATCTACATCGTGGCCATTAAAGGCATCTACCCATTTGCATACTACTTCTTTTGGTCGTAACATCATGATTTCCTCCATATATCTTTGTCTACTGTTTTCATTATACAATCTTCATGTAAAAAAGCAATTCCCCCATGAAAACAGGAATTGCTTTTTTATGTAGACTTGAGACAGTTATACTGAAGATTTGAACATAGGCTTACAATTCACGCCGCTTCCACTGATTCAATGCAGCAACGATACAAGCACCCACAACAGCGAATGTCAAAACGATAAAGGAAAGTCGGAATCCGTGCAGTGCCACCTCATACACATCGTAGTAGCGCAGAGGGGTCAGGTAATCCAAAATTTGATTTTCTGTGTATTCGGCTGTAAAGGCCAGAGCATAGGCAGCCAGCATGGAAATCGTACCTGTCCTCACCGCAGCCTTATAGGACATAAACAGGCTGGCAAACAGCAGCCCCAGAGCGAAAAAGAGGAACTGGGTAAAGAACATTCCCATGGTTGTGGTGAGCACTGCTCCCGGCTGTTCCAGACCGCCCAAAGGAAGAACGATTGTAAAATAATTACATAAACCGCTGAACAGGGCAAACACCAGCAGATTTACCGCCGAAACGATCACCTTCGCCAGTACAATGGTTTTCCGTTCCACAGGCTTTGTGAACAGGTATTCCGAGGTTCCGAACTTCTTTTCCTTCGCCACACAGGACAACCCCAGAGACATGGCATAAGGGAACGCCAGCAATCCTTCCCAGAAATAGATGCACACATACCAGCCAAGGGATGTGGTTAAATCGCCTTTGACCCCAAACATAATCATGATCAATCTCGGAAATTGGCTGACCATCGTTGCCATTTCATTCAGACTGTCCTGTAGAGACAGAAGCTCAAAATAGCAGAAACCGCACAGAAGCAGCATGATCCCTAACCAGATCAACAAGAGCCTTCTGGTTTGGCGGAACTCATTTTTAATCAATGTTTTCATGTTTGCACCCCCTTATGAACGAAACTGAATGTCTTTTTTCAGAAAGACACCGTAAGACAGCACCAAAAACAGGGTAACCAGCAGCACGCCCCAGCCAAGATAGGTCATATCATAGAAGCCAGTTTCGGAAATTTTTGCAGCTCCAAAGAAGGAGTATGGGGACAGGAAACTGATAGCCCGGTTACTGATGATGTTGGAGAAGCTGGTTATGCAATACTCCACAAACACGACTAATCCGGCGGTCAGCAGTGGGCTACGGTTGCGGGGAAACAAAATTCCCACCATCAGACCCATTGCAGCAAAGAACAGCGTAACAAGGGTGAGGGACAGAGCAATCAGAAAAAACTCTCCCCATGGAGTTCCGGAACGAAACATTGCCATGGCCAAAAAAGAAGCCAGCAGATACGCAGCACCTACGACCACCACTCCGATCAATACAGTCAATGCCTTTGCCCAATAGATTGTTTTCCGAGGAAAGGGCTTTGTAAACAGGTATTCCGAAGTTCCTTCCGTACATTCTCTGGTGTGAACGGAAATGCCGAAGTGCATTCCGAAAACGCCGGAGGCAATCATGAAAAAGCTGGTCAGAAACCCATAAATGCCCAACGGGGAAGTCAAGTATTCCATCGATACGCCGACACTCCTGTAAAAGTCCGTGGTGCCCATGGTTTCAAAGAGTTCCACGGAGGCAACATCCAGGAAGCTGTAATAAGTCGGTGTCATCAAAAAGATACACACAGCCAAGGCGATGGTCCAGCCCAGGATATAGGTTCGATGCCGTTTCAGTTCATATTTCAAAATGACCATACCTGACACCTCCTTACTCATAGTAGTGCATGAAGATTTCCTCCAAAGAGGGCTCTTCCAAAAGCACATCGTCCAAATGCAGCAGGTGAAGTTTATCAATGATTGCTGTGATATTGCCGTTATACATAAAGGAAACAGAGGTCTTGTCCGGGGTCTCAGAGAAATTCGCAATACCAGGCAGCTCCCAGAAATCACTGGAAATCGGTGTTTTGGTGGTAAGGCTGACCTTTTTATAACCGCTTTCCCGTAGCTCTCTGATAGACTGGATGCTCATGAGCTTACCCTCTTTTAAGATTGCCACCCGGTCACACAGCTTCTGTACCTCGCTGAGTACATGGGAGGAGAAGAAAATTGTGGTGCCCCGGTTGTTCTCCTCCTTCAGAATATCATAGAATGCCTGCTGGATCAGCGGGTCTAAGCCGCTGGTAGGTTCATCCATAATCAGCAGCTTAGGGGAAGTCATAATGGCAGACACGATGCCCACCTTTTTCTTGTTGCCCAGAGACAGGTCTGCAATCTTCCGGGACAAATCCAAATTGAGCCGTTCGGAAAGCTCATACATTTTCGTTTCACAGTTCATGGCGTACAGGTCGGCGGTGTATTGCAGTAGTTCCCGCACCTTCATGTTTTCATAATAGCTGTTCTCGCTGGGGAGGTAGCCCACATCTCTGGCAATGACACTTGCCTGACTCTGGCAGTCTAAACCGAAAATAGAAGCGTTGCCACCGCTGGGACGGATCAGACCCATCAGAGTGCGGATGGTGGTGGACTTACCCGCACCGTTTGGGCCAATGAAGCCAAAGAACTCGCCCTGATTAACTGTGAGATTGAGGTTGCTGATACCTCTGTGTTTCCCATAGTGCTTGGTCAGTTGGTTCAAGACAATAGCGTATTCACTCATTTTAAATATTCCTCCTTATAGAAATTGTTTTTTAGAATTGAAATGGTTTTTTCAAATTCATTCATAACTGTTTCAAAATCAAAAACGGCTGCGTTACGATAACGGGCTGCATACCCCTCCGCCATCACTAAAAGCATATTGTAAACAGGTTGAGCATCTTCGGGATTTTTGAACTTTAAGGAATCATCCTCTCGTAAAACCATTTCATTTCTGAAATTCCCTGCTTCCATCTTTAATGAAGCAAGTAGGTCATTGACTTCAGGAGAAGCCTCTTCCCAAACACTTGCCATAAATTGAGTAATAAACGGGTGTGTTTTCATTGCAGCCATTTTCATCTTGCTGGAAACCAGAATGCGGTTAAACAGATCGGTTTCTGAATCAAGTATCGTTTGGTCAAACGAAGGCATAATGATTTTCATACAATATTCCAACAGGTAGGTATACAGTTGTTTTTTGCTGCCAAAGTACTGAAATACGGATGCCTTTGAAATATGCGCCGTTACAGCAATATCGTTGACAGAAGCCTTATCATATCCAAACTTACCAAAGCACTGGAGTGCCGCATTGATGATGGTAATTTGCTTTTCCTCGCTTAGTGCAAAAAATTTGTCCATTTAATTTCTCCTTTCAAGTGACCGATTCGGTTATTCACAGTATAGCACCGATAACCGATTCGGTCAAGTGATTAGAAATCTAATTCTATGCCAACATCCACTACAAAAAAACGCCTGTACGAGCATTTCTCATGCCCGCACAGGCGGCTTGCTTTATCTTTGGCAATCAATCCAAAGGTTTATATTCTGTTACAGTTTTCAAGTAGGTTTCCGTATCGCCGTTGAGGATCAAATCCGCATAGGCTGCCGGATCGTTGTAAATCAGCCAGTCCAGTTCTGACCGCTGATACATATTGTCTGCAACCTCGTTCTCCACGGCGGTGCAGTCTATAGAAATCATACTGCCGTCTGCATATTTCAGCTCGACACAAGCGGTGTCCATATTGAACTCACAAGAAATCACCTTATCCATAAGAACCTCCAAAATACGGGATTAAATCATCCCAAAATATTTCATTGCTTCTCGGATTGCGTTCTCTTTCTCGGACGGACACTGGGGCTGTCTGGAATCCTCCGCTTTCGGCAGATTGTAGTTCTTTCCGACCTCCAACCCGCACTTTCTTTTGATTTGAGAGATATACAGGTTAGATACCTTTAGTCCGCTATGCTCCAACACATAGTCTTTAATCTGCGTGTAGGTTGCCTTATCTTGAAAATCAGACATATCCATATCTTCCAAAGAGAACTCAACCCGAACCTTTTTCGAGTCGATCTCACCCTTGGAAAGCAAGACAACCGTTTCCACGTGCGCTGTGCCGGGGAACATATCCACGGCGGCGGCTCGCTTGGCTTCGTAGCCGAACTCCCGGAAGATCTTCACGTCCCGGCCCAGCGTTGCCGGGTCGCAGGAGACATAGACCACCTTCTCCGGCCCCATGGCTGCCACGGAAGCGATGACCTCCGGAGCCAGTCCCTTCCGGGGCGGGTCCACCGTCACTATATCCGGGCGCAGGCCGTCGCTCTCCAGCTTGGCAGCGATGTCCGCCGCGTCTCCGCAGAAAAACTCCGCGTTTTCGATGTGGTTGCGGAGGGCGTTCTCCTTGGCGTCCCGGATGGCGGGGGGCACGATCTCCGCGCCGATGACCCGCTTGGCTGCCTTCGCGAGACACAGGGTAATGGTACCGATACCGCAGTAGAGGTCCAATACCGTTTCATTCCCGGTAAGGCCCGCGAATTCCAGCGCCTTGCCGTACAGCACCTCCGCCTGATCCCGGTTCACCTGATAGAAGGACGGCATGGACAGCTTGAATTCCAGGCCGCAGAGGGTGTCCATCAGATAATTCCGGCCGAACAGCGTCCGATATTTGTCCCCTAAGATCACATTGCCCCGGCGGGTGTTGCTGTTCAGCAGAACGCCTACGGTATGGGGCACGGCGGCGGTGACATAGGCCGCCAGCTCCGGTTCCCGCGGCACCTTATTGCCGTTGACCACCACGCAGCAAAGGCTTTCGCCCTTCCGGTTCACCCGGACGCAGACATGGCGCACGAGGCCCTTTCCTGTGGTCTCATCGTAGGGGGCGATCTTGTAGCGGCGCATCCACTCCCCCACCGCTTGGGCAGTGCGGTCGGCGGCCTCCGTCTGGATCAGGCAGCGGCGGATGGGCACGACCTTGTGGGTCCGGGCCTGAAAAAAGCCGATGGAGCCGTCAGCCCCCACAGGGTACTGGCTCTTGTTGCGGTAATGCTCCGGGTTTTTCGCCCCCAGGATCTCCTCCACAGTCAGATCCAGCCCGCCGATACGGGTCAGTGCATCCTGCACCCGCTGGCGCTTGGCCCACAGCTCCTCCGGATAGGTGAGGTGCCGGTAGGCGCAGCCGCCGCACTTCCCGGCATAGGGACACTCCGGCTCCATGCGTTCGGGAGATGGGTCATGGATCTTTACGATCTCGCCGGCGCAGGAGGTTTTCATCACCTTGGTGATCCGGAGGTCGATCTCCTCCCCCCGGACGGCGTGCGGCACGAACACCACCGCCCCGTTTACCCGGGCGATCCCCAGCCCCTCGCTGGAATAGCCGTCAATGACGGCGGTATAGATATTACCTTTTTCCAATACTTCCATGCCTTTTATCCCTTTTATCCTCGTTTAGATTCAGTTGGTTCGCGATCCCGCAGGGGCAAAGAGGGTGTGTGGGAAAATCCTGTTTGGGTTTCCTACGCCACTTGAACCGATCCGTTTTTGGTGGCTTGCAAGCCTCAAAAACGCACGGCAGCAGGGAGCATCGCCCCCGCTGCCGTGCGGCGTACCCTGCGGGTAGGTATATTCTATCAGGATTCCTCCCACTTGTCCAGAAGCTGCCGGAGCTGATCCGCCCAGCGGCCAAGGGTCTTGTTGTCCCGGCCCTTGGAGCGGCGGATGACGTCCACCATCCGCTGACCCAGCGCCACCAGACGCTCGTAGGCAGAGCTGACCCGCTGACCGCCCACAGCCTTGGCCTTTCGCTCCGGCAGATAGCCGGGAGCCACGATCTTATCCTCGATCAGATCGTAGACCTCTGTGTACTGGGGTGCATGGGCGGTGAAGCCCAGCTTTTCCACACTCTCGGCGAAATAGGGAGCCACCTCCCGGTCGCCGTGGACAATGAACACATGCTGAGGCTTGGGGGCCTTGATGTCAGCGATCCACGCCAGCAGATGATCCCGGTCGGCATGGGAGGAAAGGCCCTGGAAGTTCACGATCTTGGCGTGAACGGCGATCTCCTCGCCAAAGAGCTTCACACTTCTGACGCCCTCCAGCAGGGAACGGCCCAAGGTACCCTCCCCCTGATAGCCCACGAACACGATGGTGCACTCCGGCTTCCAGAGGTTATGCTTCAGGTGGTGACGGATACGGCCCGCGTCGCACATACCGGAGGCGGAGATGATGACCTTGGGGATGCCGTCCTCATTCAGCCCCTTGGATTCCTCCACCGTCTCCGTCATGCGGAGGTTGGAGAAATTGAACATATGGGTGCCGTCCTGCACCAGCGCCAGAGCGTCGGCATCCAGATAGCCGTCCAGATCGCCGGTAAAAATGGTGGTGGCACGGCGTGCCAGAGGCGAGTCGATGTAGACCGGGAAATCCGGGTTGGACTTCACAAGGCCCTTGTCCTTGATCTCCCGGATGAAGTATAAAAGTTCCTGGGTGCGGCCCACGGCGAAAGCCGGGATCACCACGTTGCCGCCCCGGGCCATGGTATCATCGATGATTTTTGCCAGATTCTCGGTGTAGCTCCACACCTCGGTGTGGTTGCGGTTGCCGTAGGTGGACTCCATGATGACGTAGTCCGCGCCCCCGAAGTGGCTGGGGTCCCGGATGATGGGCTGATCCACGTTGCCCAGGTCGCCGGAGAAGATCAGCTTCTTGGTGACGCCGTCCTCCGTGGCGGTCACGGTGATGCAGGCGCTGCCCAGCAGATGTCCCGCGTCGGCAAAGCGGACGCTGACGCCCTCGCACAGCTCCACGTCCTCGCCGTATTCGCAGGTGGTGACGTACTGCTTCACATTTTCCGCGTCCTCAATGGTATACAGCGGCTCCACCTTGGGGGCGCCGGAACGGGCTGCCTTGCGGTTCTTCCACTCGGCGTCGGATTCCTGAATGTGGGCGGAGTCCAGCAGCATGATATCCATGAGGTTGGCCGTCACACGGGTGGTGAGGATGCGGCCCTGGAAGCCCTGCTTCACCAGCATGGGGACCCGGCCGGTATGGTCGATATGGGCATGGGTGATGAGCACGAAGTCGATGCTGCCGGGATGGAAGGGCAGGGCTTCGTTGTTTACCTCGTCCCGTCCCTGCTGCAAGCCGCAGTCGATCAGGATGTTTTTGCCGTTGACCTCCAGACAGTGACAGCTGCCGGTCACACACTGGTCAGCGCCGTAAAAGCTCAGCTTCATAATGGGCCTCCTTCTGTTTTTCATCCGGGTTTTCCGCGTTGTTTCCTGTTAAGATCATCTTAACACAAGACTCCGGAAAGCACAAGAAAGGTTTCGTGAACTTCTCCGGTCATTTTATCAGATTTGCCGGAGTGCGCCTGTGTTTTTCTCGGCTGTTCTCACCTTTCTGCACAAAAAAACAGGATAGAGTGGCTGCGGCACGGTCCCGTAGTCCGCCGTTGATGGATGTCGGTTCAAGAAGAAGATTGAAAACTTTTCTCTGGCAAACTCCGTATCCCCGCTGAACAGTCCACACTTTGTAAACTTTTTTCGTATCTTTCCCATTTTTCTTTGCAATCCAGGAGCGAATATGATATAGTATGTTTGTTTTACTGTGGGTGCTTATGTGCGCACCCACTTATACATGGTATATTTTCCTTCCGCCCGGAAACGGACGGGAGTGCGAAAGGATGTTTTATAACCTATGGGACTTTTGAAATCCATCTTTGGTGATTACAGCTCCCGGGAGCTGAAATCCATCTACCCTATTGTGGATAAGATCGAGGCGCTGGGCAATGAATACAAGGCCCTCACCGATGCAGAGCTTCAGGCCAAGACGCCGGAGTTCAAGGAGCGCCTTGCCAACGGCGAGACCCTGGACGACATTCTGCCGGAGGCTTTTGCCACCGTGCGGGAGGCCGCGGACCGTGTGCTGGGTATGCGCCCCTACCGGGTGCAGCTGGTGGGCGGCATCGTGCTGCATCAGGGCCGGATCGCCGAGATGAAGACCGGCGAGGGCAAGACCCTGGTGGCAACGCTGCCCTCCTACCTCAATGCGCTGACGGGCAAGGGTGTCCATGTCGTCACCGTCAATGACTATCTGGCCAAGCGTGACTCCGAGTGGATGGGCAAGGTCCACCGCTTCCTGGGTCTGAAGGTAGGCCTCATCATTCACGGCCTCACCGCTCAGCAGCGCAAGGATGCCTACGCCGCCGACATCACCTACGGCACCAACAACGAGATGGGCTTCGACTACCTCCGCGACAATATGTGCATCTACTCCAATGAGCTGGTACAGCGGGGCCACAGCTTCGCCATCGTGGATGAGGTGGACTCCATCCTGATCGATGAGGCCCGTACCCCCCTGATCATTTCCGGTCAGGGTGAAAAGTCCACCCAGATGTACGATATGGCGGAGATGTTCGTCTCCCGCCTGAAGAAAAAGGTAGTTGTGCAGGTGGATGATAAGGAGGAAGAGGACTCTCACATCGACGCCGACTATATTGTGGACGAAAAGGCCAAGACCGCCACCCTCACCGCCTCCGGCATTGCCAAGGCGGAGGAATTCTTCCATGTGGAGAACCTGTCCGACCCCTCCAACGCCACGCTGAACCACCACATCAATCAGGCTTTGAAGGCCCACGGCACCATGAAGCGGGACATTGACTACGTGGTGAAGGACGGCGAGGTCATCATCGTAGACGAGTTCACCGGCCGTCTCATGTTTGGCCGCCGGTACTCCAACGGTCTGCATCAGGCCATCGAAGCCAAGGAGCACGTCAACGTCAACAGTGAAAACAAGACCCTGGCTACCATCACCTTCCAGAACTACTTCCGTCTGTACGATAAGCTCTCCGGTATGACCGGTACCGCCATGACTGAGGCGGAGGAATTCGGCACCATCTACAACCTGGACATCGTGGAGATCCCCACCAACCGTCCCAACCAGCGCGAGGACCACCATGACGTTGTGTATAAGACCGAGGCGGGCAAGTTCCGGGCGGTCATCCAGCAGGTAAAGGAGTGCCACGAGAAGGGCCAGCCCGTTCTGGTGGGTACCGTATCCATTGAGAAGAACGAACTGCTGAGCCACCTGCTCCAGCGGGAAGGCATTCAGCACAATCTGCTGAACGCCAAGAACCACGAGAAGGAAGCCGAGATCGTGGCTCAGGCCGGTAAGCTGGGTGCCGTCACCGTGGCCACCAACATGGCCGGCCGTGGTACGGATATCATGCTGGGCGGCAACGCCGAGTACCTCTCCCGGGCCGATCTGGTGAAGGCCGGCTACTCTGAGGAGGTCATCGTGGACGCCACCGGCTACGCCGACACCGACAACGAAGATATTCTGGCCGCCCGGAAGCTGTTTGCCGAGCGGATGGCCTATCACAAGGCCATCATCAAGGAGGAGGCTGAAAAGGTCCGTGCGGCCGGCGGCCTGTTCATCATCGGCACCGAGCGCCACGAATCCCGCCGGATCGACAATCAGCTCCGTGGCCGTGCCGGCCGTCAGGGCGACCCCGGCGAGACCCGGTTCTATATTTCTCTGGAAGATGACCTCATGCGTCTGTTCGGCGGCGACCGCATCCAGAACATGATGGAGAAATTCGATCTGGACGAGGACACCCCCATCGAAAATAAGATGCTGACCCGTGCCATCGAAAATGCCCAGACCACCGTGGAGAGCCGCAACTTCCAGTCCCGTAAGTCCGTTCTGGAATACGACGACGTCATGAACAAGCAGCGTGAGATCATCTACGCCCAGCGCCGTCAGGTGTTGGACGGTCTGGACATCAAGGAGACCGTGCTGAACATGATGCACACCTCCGTCAGCAACCATGTGGCGCTGGCCTTCGGTGAAAATCAGCAGCTGGACGCCGCCCAGTATCACGAGATGCTCAAGGGCATGGAGGGTATCTACTTCGCTAAGGGCGCTGTGGAATTCTCCGACGATGAGATCCCCTCCAAGACCCAGGAGGACTTTGACGAGGCGTTTATCGCCGCCGCCGAAAAGACCTACGAGGCCAAGGAGCAGGAGGTCACCACGCCCATCATGCGGGAGTTGGAGCGTGTCATCATGCTCCGGGTGGTAGACGAATACTGGATGGATCATATCGACGCCATGGACGATCTGAAGCAGGGTGTCCGGCTTCAGGGCTACGGCAACAACAACCCCGTGGACGTCTACAAGCGGGAATCTCTGGAAATGTTCGAGGAAATGGTCTCCGCCATCCAGGATGAGACCGTCCGCCGCCTGTACTCCGTCCGTCTGCGGAAGGACGAGGAGGTCAAGCGGGAGCGTGTGGCCAAGGCCACCGTGGAAAACGTGGGCGGCGATGGCACCACGCCTAAAAAGCAGCCCGTGAAAAAGACCGTGAAGATCGGCCGCAACGATCCCTGTCCCTGCGGCAGCGGCTTGAAGTGGAAGAAGTGCACCTGCAAGGAGTATCACCCGGATCTGTAAGATCCCGTGCAAGCCGCGCCGCCCTGCGGCGTTGATAAGACCCCCGTTTCCCTTTCCCATTGCCGAAAAGGAAACGGGGAACTCCAGAAAATATCATATCCCTGCCCTCTGGCTTTCCAGAGGGCATTTTTTAAGAAAGCAAGCGAGGTTAACTATGCCCTTTCAACAGCATGAGCAAACCGGCCTGGTGTGGTTCACCGCCGATGTTTTGAATGATGTCCCCCACGGCTTTTCCACCCGGAAGGGCGGGGTCTCCCCCGCACCGTGGGACAGCCTGAACCTCCGCCCCGGACAGGGGGACGGCCCGGAAAAGCTGCGGGAAAATTACCGCCGCTTTTTCGCCGCTTTGGGTCTGGACGAGACCCGTGCGGTCCTCAGTCAGCAGACCCACACCGCCAATATCCGCACCATCACAGCAGAGGATGCCGGGAAGGGCCTGCTCCGTCCCCGTGACTACTCGGATGTGGACGCCCTTATCACCAACGTCCCCGGCCTGCCTCTAACGGTCTTTTCCGCCGACTGCGGCACCGTGCTGCTGTACGATCCCGTCCATCAGGCCATCGGCGCCATTCACGCCGGTTGGCGGGGCTGCGCCGCCGGGATCGTGGAGAAAACCGTGGCAGCCATGGGTGCGGCCTATGGGAGCCGTCCCGCCGATCTGCTGGCAGCGCTGGGCCCCTGCATCGGCCCCTGCTGCTTCGAGACAGACGGAGATGTGCCGGAGGCCATGCAAGCCGCATTGGGAGCGGATGCCGACGCCTATATCACGGTCAAAGGTCCCAAATTCCATGTGGATCTGGCCGGGCTGAACCGCCAATGGCTGTTGCGCGCCGGGCTGCTGCCGGAGCGGATCGAAGTCTCCGGTATCTGCACCGCCTGCCGCCCCGACCTGTTCTGGTCGCACCGGAAAATGGGCGATCAGCGGGGCGTCCAAGCAGCCGTCATTTCCCTGAAGGAGGGCCTATGAAACGAATCACCGCCTGGACAGCAGTCCTGGCCCTGGCCCTTTCCCTCCTGACCGGCTGCGCCCAGATCGATGAATCCTCCGCAGATGAGCTGCCCTTTCCGGCGGAGGTGACCACAGCAGAGGAAGATCACAGCGGTCTGCCCGCCGTGTTCGCCCTGCCCTATCTGGAAGGCCAGCCGCTGAATCCCCTCACCTGTCCCGATGGCATTCAGCAGACGGTGGCCTCTCTTCTCTACGAGGGGCTGTTTCAGTTGGATCAGACCTTCACGCCTCAGCCGCTGCTGTGCGCGTCCTACACCTATGATTCGGAAACGCTGACCTACAAGCTGACCCTCCGTGACGGCGTGGTGTTTTCTGACGGCTCTCCCCTCACCGCCGCCGACGTAAAAGCTACCCTCAGTGCCGCCCGCAGCTCTGCTCGCTACGGCGGGCGGCTGTCGGATATCAAAAGTGTTTCCGCCGGGGACGGCACGGTGACCCTGACCCTCACCCGGCCCAATACCGGTCTGCCCGCCCTGTTGGATATTCCCATTCTGAAATCTGGCACAGAGAAGCACAGCGTCCCTCTGGGGACCGGTCCCTACCTCTATGACGAAAGCGGTGAAAGCTGTCTGATCGCCAGTCAGAACTGGTGGCAACACATCAGTCAGCCTGTGGAGCGGATCTCCCTCACCGGTACAGCAGATCAGGAGTCCATGCTCTACCGGTTTTCTTCCCGGGACGTGCAGCTGATCGTGGCGGACCTCACCGGTACGGATCCCGCCGCCGTCTCCGGCAGCGTCAGCTACGATGATGCCGACACCACCGTATTTCAGTACCTGGGGATCAATATCTCCGTAAAAGGTCTGGACGATGCCGCGTTCCGCCGCTGCCTTTCTCTGGGCGTCAGCCGCAGGGCCTTGGTGAGCAGCTTACTCTCCGGCCATGCTAAGGCGGCTCAGTTCCCTGTCTCTCCCGTCTCGCCCCTCTATCCAGCCGACTTGGAACAGGCGGAGTCCGTGGTTGCCTTCACCGACGCCCTGAACACCTGTGAGATCCGGCCCAGCCGCACGCTGCGCCTGCTGGTCAACAGCGAAAACAGCTTTAAAGTCTCTATGGCCCGGCAGATCGCCGCTGCTTTCACCGCCGCCGGCGCTGCCACAGAAACCGTGGAACTGCCTTGGGAGGAATATACCGCCGCACTGACTGTCGGCCGCTTTGACCTTTATTATGGCGAGGTGCGTCTGACGGCGGACTGGGACGTTTCCTCCCTGCTCGCCACCGGCGGCAGTCTCAATTACGGTGGATGGAGCGATCCCCAGTGCGATCAGCTTTTGGAGGGCTGCCGCTCCGGAGGAAACCGGGAGGCAGCGGTCCGTGGCCTGTGCCGGTATTTGCAGAGCCAGGCTCCCATTCTGCCCGTCTGCTTCAAGACGGTCTCCACGCTGTACGAGTCCGATGTGCTGGAGGGGCTGACCCCCACCGCCGCCGAGCCTTTTTACGGATTGGAGAACCTCTCCATCCACCTCCGGGCAAACTGAGCAAACTTTTTCCATTGAAAACGCACCATGGAAAAGATTCCTTGCGTGACATTTCTCCCGATTTCTGATAGGCTGACAGTGAGGTGAGGCATAATGCGTGACATTGGAAAAAACATCCGGGATCTGCGTCAGCAAAAACATCTGACGCAGGAGGAACTGGCGGAGCGGCTGTTTGTCACCCGGCAGACGATCTCCAACTATGAAAACGGCCGCACCCGGCCCGATGTAGAGCAGATCCTGCGGTTAGCGGAGATTTTTGATACAGACGCCAACGCTGTTCTCTATGGCCCGCCGGTGACAGAAGGGCGAAAAACCGCTCTGATCCAAGCTGCGGCAGGCTGTGGGCTGACCGCGGCCATCTATCTGCTGTATCGGTTTTTCATGCCAACAGCCAAGGACATCCAAATCTTACACTATGACCCGCGTTGGACCGCAGCTTTGATGTATGTGGTGCGGCCCGTATTCTTATTGCTTCTGGGCTGGTCGCTGGTACAAGTATTGTCTCTCGCCGCGGCAGTCAAGCTCCCGGAAAGGCCGTGGGTCCGCTGTCTTCGCCGGGGCCTTTTGGCCATTGTTCTCTGCGGTATCCTGTCCTCACTCTTTGTTTGTATCGCCTTCTTTGTAGATGTAGGGAATGTTTACTCGGTTCTCAGGCCGTTTCTCTATCGGATCATAAAGTGGAATCAAAAGCCGATTTTCCATCCCCTTTTGGGTGCGCTTCTCTGTTTTCTGGGCTTTCCGCTAAAGCGAAAGGTTCCGGTAGAAAAGCAGATCTCTCAACAAAAAGCCACGGTGTCATGAGCGTTGCTCACGGCATCGTGGTTTTCTTTATCCTGGATGGCTCCCCATTTCTCTGCAATGGGTGCGCTGCGGGCGTATTGATTTGCGTTCTTTTGTATCCGTTTATGTTATTTGGTCTTTGATCAGTGCCAATTTTCGCTCTCGGGGCAGCTTTTTGATGGCCGCCTCCCGGCGCTGGGCGACAGAGCGATCCGGTGCCTCCTCTGTGTAGGCCAGCGTCACCGGTGGCCGAGCACGGGTGTATTTGGCCCCGGTCCCGTTCTGGTGCTCCCGGAGCCGACGGGCCACG
>SAMEA104315439__coassemble_168_pt1 | contig 36275 bp, 34 predicted proteins | sample SAMEA104315439__metabat2_high_PE_013 | metagenome-assembled genome bin SAMEA104315439 (sample SAMEA104315439) | gut metagenome | biome: Monkey gut; feature: monkey-associated habitat; material: faeces | place: China | collected 2013 | reverse complement strand
TGTTAGAAAAGGCAAAATCCTGAATGTGTTCATATTCTGCCCGCCGCAGCTCCGCGCCGAAACCCTGTCCGGCAACGGAGGAAGATGCCGCAGCCCCCAGGCCGAAGCACAGGGAGATGACGGCCATCCCCACCATGAGAAGGCCCTTTTGCAGAATGTAGTTCTGATTCGCCGTTTCAATGCCGATATTCACAATATCCGCCATCACCAGCGGGATCAGCAGTTCAAAAATCGCCTCGGCTGCGCTGCACAGAACGCCCACCGCGATCCATTTGGAATAGGGCCTTGCGTATGGCCCGAGTTTTTTCAGCATGTGGTTCGGTCCTCCTCTAAATTCTCGATGACATGGTACAAAAGCAGCCGCAGGACCTCAGTCTCCTCCAGCCGCAGCCCCTTGACCATGACCGCTTCCGCCTCCTGAAAGGCAGCCCGCACCAGACTGTTCAGTTCCCGGCCCTTCTCTGTGGCCGTGACCTGCTTCTGACGCTGGTCATTTTCATCCGCCGTGCGGCGGATCAGGCCCTTTTCCTCCATCCGGTCCAGAATACCGTTGGCAGTGGAGGGCCGCACCCGCAGGTGCTCCACCACATCCCGCTGGGGGGCGGTATATCCGTGACTGCTGAGATACAGCAGCGTATGGGTCTGAGAGGGGGTCATGTCATACCGGGATAGCCGGGCGTCCATCCGCTCCCGTGCCAGATGCGCCGCGTGGCCTAACAAAGGCCCCAAAAAATCCGGTCCGCAAACTGGTTTCATATCGGTATCAGCTCCTTTGCATTTAGTGTCCTAATTTTTAGTATGCTAAATACTATCATACACTAAAACATTCGTCAACCCAATATTTCACCTGTATTTTTGAATATTTTATGAACAGATTTATTTGCTTTGTTATTCTGTGAACAATTTATGAAGAATTGGCTCCACCTGTTGACTTTTCCGTTTTCACACCGTATGATAAAGCCATAGAAGCAATCCCAACCAATCTCATTTTCCCTCTCTTTTCTCTATCTTACACGGAGAGACGGACGGCTCACGCCGTCCGTCTTTCTACATATTCTCCCATAAAAAGCAACTGCCTGTACCGGTTCTCAACCCCCGGTACAGGCAGCTTTCATTTATTGATCCAACGGTCTCAGTCCTGTGAGTTCACGGCCGTTCCGATTCCGATGGCGCAGGTGCAGGGCTGGCTTCTTCCGGTTCCGTCTGCGTGGACGCAGGTTCCTCCGGTGCTTTCCCCGCTACGCTGTGCGTCCGGAGATAGTCCAGCCAACGTCGGCATCCCGCCCGATTCAGATGAACGCCATCGAAGCTCAGTTCCTCCGGCAGACAGCCATCCTCTCCGGCGAATACCTCCGCCACATCTACATAGGCGCAGCCGTTTTCCTCCGCCAGCTCCCGCCACACCTGATTGTAAGCCAGGATCCGCTGGTTATTGACATAGGAGCCTTTGGCGTCCTGTTCCGCCGAGACCGGCAACAGAGACTGGATCACCAGCTCCGCGTCGGGATGGTCTGCCTTCAGTCGGCGGATCAGGTTTTCCGCATGGCCCCGGAAGATGTCCGTCCCCTTCCAGCCCAGCTCGTTGACGCCCAGCATCAGGTAGATCTTTCCGCAGTCCGCGGCGGCCACGGCCTCTGCCAGAGAGACCTTTTTCCCATTTTCGCCCTTCCAGTTTTCCAGTTCCGTAGCGGAGGCCACTGTTTCTCCGGTAACGCAGAAATACGTGCCCCGGTTCAATCCGCTGTAAAGTCGGAAGCCGTCAGTCCGGGAGTCCCCCACAAAAGCCACATCATCAAAATAGCTGTCATCCACAGGCGCTGATTCCGCCACCGGCCCCCAGGGTTCCTCCGGGACAGGGTCTTCCTCCACTGGTTCTTCCGGCAATTCCGGCTCCGCAGGGATCACCGTCACGGACGGCTCCTCCTGTGCCGGTCCCTCCGGCGGGACCGCCGCCGTCTGATGGGAATGTATCGCCAGCAGGCCCGCAGCCGCCAACAGCAGCACCATAGCCAGCATCCAGCCGCCTGACTTTTTCTTTAAACGCTTGCCTGTCACGGACACATCCCCCCTTTCGTTCAGCGCTTGGCATTATGTAAACGCAGCGTATCTCTTATTAGACACTTTTTACCGAAAAAAGTCGATACAATTTGGAAAAAATTCAATAACAATTTGGTGACAAATTTTTCACAATAAATACATCAGCCCGGAAGCGGGACCGCCGTCCTGCCTCCGGGCCAATGCGTATTCTTCTATTCAGTCCCGCAGAGAGGGCGGATAAACGCCGGACTCGTGAAGTCGCCGCAGGTCCTCTGCCACACGGCCCCGGTCCTCTCGGTAGGTCATACCGAACCACAGGTCCTTGGAATGGAGCACGGAAACGGTCATGCGTCCCGCCTTCACCTCCTCGCCCACCATGAGCGGCAGCAGGCACTCTGCCTTCACCGCGTCGTCAGGCAACCCCCGGAGGAAGTTCTCAAAATAGGTCCGCAGCGCCGGGAAGATTGAGGGCATGAAGCCCCAGAAGTTCATGGAGACCACTGTATCCGGGGCCAGGTCCGTGTCAGTGTCCAGATCCGTCAGGTGTCCGTCGGGATAGAGCTGGACCTTCAGCGCCTCCTGAATGGTGTCCAGCTTCCCGTCCTTGACCTTGCAGACGCCCCGGGACACGGTACCGTGGAGGCTGGCGGTGTTTTTCAGCAGATAGCCCACCATGGTTCCCTTGCCCTCGGCAGGCAGCTCGACCAATTCCTCGTAAATCGTCCGGTAGGCATCCACCCCGTAATAGTCGTCGGCGTTGATGACGCAGAAGGGGCCATCCACCGCGGATTCCGCGCACAGCAGGGCATGGACCGTACCGAAGGGCTTGGTGCGTCCCTCAGGAATGTGATAGAAGTCCGGTACGGAGGTATAGTCCTGATAGACATAGGCCACCTGCACCGGCTGGCCCTTCGCCGTCTTTTTTTCCTTGAGGTAGCCCACCAGCTCGTCCATCATCTCCCGCATTTCCGGCTTGATGATGAACACCACCTTGTCAAAGCCGGCCCGCAGGGCGTCGTGAATGGAATACTCCATCAGAATTTCACCATTGGGGCCAATGCCATCCACCTGCTTGCTGCCGCCATACCGGGAACCGAGGCCCGCCGCCATGATCACCAAAGAAACAGCCATATTGCTTCTCCTTTATTTCTCTTGTCTATTTGATATTTGGCCCGGCGGCATCGCCGCCGTTCTATATTCTTCTCTACCATACCTTATTTTCCGAATTTTTGCAACGGTCTTGACAGGTTTGTTTTTTCGGCTATAATATGAAAACGATAATCATTTTCATATTGGAGGCAAAGATGGCTTACCAAACCAAACAGCAGCAAGCGGTGCTGCACTGTTTACAGCTGCGGGCGGAGGAATGTCTCTCCGCCGCTGATCTTTCCGAGGAACTGCGGCACAGTGGTCTCACCGTAGGGCTGGCAACCGTTTACCGCCAGTTGGACAAGCTGACCCAGCAGGGGTTGGTCCATAAGGTCACCACGGAGGAGGGGGCGCTCTACCAATACTGTCCCCAGGCCGGACATCCCCACGACTGCTTTCTGCTGCGTTGCGAGGGCTGTGGCCGAATGGTCCATCTGGACTGCCGGCACCTGGAGGACGTCTGCCGTCATTTGTCCTCCGAACATCACTTTTGCATTGACCCCCGCCGCACCGTGCTGACCGGGCTCTGCGACCACTGTCAGGAGGTAAAGCATGAAGGATAACGAACTGATCGTCTGCCGAGACGTTTCCCTTGGCTATGAGGGAAAATCGGTGCTTACCGATCTGGACCTTACGATTGCAAAGGGAGACTACCTCTGCGTGGTGGGGGACAACGGCTCCGGCAAATCCACCCTCATGCGAGGACTTTTAGGGCTGATCCAACCCCAAAGCGGCACCATTGAGCACGCCCCGGCGTTGAAGCACGGAGCCATCGGCTACCTTCCCCAGCAAACCCGGGCCCAGCGGGATTTCCCCGCCACCGTGCTGGAGGTGGTCCTCTCCGGCTGTCTGAACCGGCAGGGGCTGCACTTTTTCTACACTCCGGCCCAGCGGTCCGAGGCCATGATGAACCTGGGCAAGCTGGGGATTCTGGAGTTGAAGGACGCCTGCTACCGGGACCTCTCCGGCGGACAGCAGCAGCGGGTGCTATTGGCCCGCGCCCTGTGCGCCGCCAGCCAGCTTTTGATTTTGGATGAACCCATCACCGGTCTGGACCCCGCCGCCGCCCAGGACCTCTACAAAACGCTGGCCTACCTGAATCAAAAGGAGGGCATGGCCATCGTGATGGTGACCCACGATTTGAAGGCAGCGCTGAAAAGCGCCCGCACAGTACTGCACATCGGACGAAAGGGCCTCTTTTCCGGCACGGCATCCGACTATCTGGCGAGTCCCCAGGGCCGCCGCTTCCGGGAGGAACTGGAATCATGAATATTTTGCAGATGTTTTCTTACCCCTTTATGCAAAGGGCTTTGATCGCCGGTGTGCTGGTAAGCCTGTGCGCCGCCCTGTTAGGCGTGCCGCTGGTTCTGAAGCGGTACTCCATGATCGGTGACGGCCTGAGCCACGTCTCCTTCGGCGCGCTGGCCATCGCTGTGGCACTGGGAGTAACGCCGTTGTATTTCTCCATTCCGGTGGTCATTTTAGCGGCGTTCTTCCTGCTGCGGATGGCCAGCCATCCCCACTGGAACAGCGACGCCGCCATCGCCGCCGTCAGCGCTTCGGCGCTGGCCATCGGTATTCTGGTGATCTCCCGGACCACCGGCATGACCACCGATGTGGACAACTATATGTTCGGCAGCGTCCTTGCCATGACAAAGGGGGACGTGGCCCTCTCCGTGGTGCTGTCGGTGACGGTGCTGGCGCTGTACCTGCTTTTTTACCACCAGATCTTCGCTGTCACCTTTGACGAGAGCTTCTCCCGTGCCACCGGTCTGAAGGTGGACGCCTGCAACACCCTGTTGGCTATTCTCACGGCCCTGACCATCGTGCTGGGAATGCGGATGATGGGTGCTATGCTCATCTCCTCCCTGGTGATTTTCCCGGCCCTGACCGCCATGCGGCTGTTCAAGAGCTTCCGGGGCGTGATCCTCTGCGCCGCCGTGACCTCCGTGGTATGCTTCTGTGTGGGGCTGACCATCTCCTTCGGTTTTTCTACTCCTGTGGGGGCAACGGTGGTGGCGGCAGACCTGGCAGTTTTTCTGGGCGCCTGCCTGCTGGCCGCTCTCCGGCGGAAATAACGATCCACTCCCTTTACCGGAGAAACAATCAAACAGCTCCCAAATTTCAAAATCTGAAAGCCGACCCGTCGGGGCGAAACGGTCGTTTCGCCCCGACAGCTTTTTCCTGCTAAAAATCCGCGGAAAAACGCCGTTTCTTTCTCTGTTTCTCACATTGACATCCACGGTCCCGGCGCATAAACTGAGGATTGCTTTTTTACCGAGGTGATCGTTATGAATCTGATCGTAGAATTCTGTATCGTGTTTCTCATCTGCATGGCAGGTGAATGGATCGTGGCACTGCTGCCCATTACGCTGCCCGCCAGTGTCATCAGCCTGATCCTGCTGTTGATCTTGCTGCTCAGCGGTGGGGTCAAGGAGCGGACGATCCAGGGAACTTCCCACTTCCTCATCAACAATATGGGGCTGTTTTTCATCCCCTCCGTGGTGGGAACTCTGGAATATCTGGACGTGTTGAAGCTGCAGCTTGTCCCCTTCCTGGCGGTCTCCCTTGTCAGCACACCACTGGTGTACGCGGCAACAGCCTGGAGCGTCCGGCTGCTGATGAAGCTGTTTCACGCAAAGGAGGCGGCCCATGATTGACACACTGACTTCCACGCCCTTTTTCGGTCTTGGCGTGACGCTGCTCTGCTGGTATCTGGCCGTCCGATTCCAGAAGCGGACGGGGCTTCTGATCTGCAATCCGGTACTGGTGGCCAGTCTGCTGGTTATCGGGATCATGCTGCTGTTCCACATCCCTCTGGACAACTACAACGCCGGCGGCAGCATCATCAAGCTGCTGCTGGCTCCCGCCACCGCTGTTCTGGCTCTGAACATCTACCAGCAGCGGGCCATTCTGAAGCGGCACTTCTGGCCAGTGGTGCTGGGCTGCTTTGTGGGTAGTCTCGTGAGCATGCTATTGGTACAGGTGCTCTGCCGCCTGTTTCAGGCAGAGGCCTCCCTGCTGAATTCTCTGCTGCCCAAAAGCGTCACGACGGCCATCGCCGTCAGCATTGCGGAGAGCAGCGGCGGTCTTCCGGCTCTGACTGCGGCGTCGGTCATTATCACCGGGATTGAGGGCGCTATGCTGGCCCCGCTGTTCGCCAAGGTGTTCCATGTCACCGATCCGGTGGTGGAGGGTGTGGCCATCGGCGCGTGCAGCCATGCGGTGGGCACCAGCAAGGCGCTGGAGATCGGCCCTCTTCAGGGTGCCATGAGCTCCATCGCCCTGTGCGTCTGCGGCATCATCACCTCCATTCTGGCCATGTTCTTTGCCGCGTGAAGCAGAGCGGAACTTCTAAAAAGAAGTTCCGCCCTGTTTTTTTGCTTCTGTTCGGAACCAAACCGCCCTGTTTCCCGTCTATACAGGTAGAATAAAATTCACCCCCTCGGTTTATCGAACAGAAAGGAGCGCTTCTTTATGAAACGGTTTTTCGCAGCATTTCTGGCGCTGGCCTGCGTTCTGAGCCTGTCGGCCTGTCGGGAAGAACAGGCCGCCGCCAAGCCGGTGATCTACCTCTATCCGGAGGAGGAGACCGCCGTCACGGTAAAGCTGGACTACGCCGGAGCATTGACCTGTACCTATCCCGCCTACGGCGATGGCTGGACAGTGACCGCCTGTCCGGACGGCACCCTGACGGACGATGCCGGGCAGACTTACAGCTATCTCTACTGGGAGGGCACGGATACTATCGCGTATGACTTCTCCCAAGGCTTCTGCGTGGCAGGAACCGATACCGCCGCCTTTTTGGAGGATGCGCTGGCCCAGCTGGGCCTCACCCGGCGGGAGGCCAACGAGTTCATCGTCTACTGGCTGCCCCAGATGCAGGAGAATCCCTATAATCTCATCGCCTTCCAGTCGGACCGCTATACGCAGGCGGCAAAGCTGACCATCGACCCGGCCCCGGACACCCTGCTGCGGGTATTCATGGCCTGGAAGCCCTTGGACAAGTTCATGGAGATCTCCACTCAGGGCCTTACTGCCCCGGAGCGCACCGGCTTCACGGCGGTGGAATGGGGCGGCTGCCGGGTGCGTTGACTGTTTTTCGGCGGTTCCGGGGATTTTTCTCCGGAACTTGTCGAAAATTGTGAAAAATCAGCGTGATTTTTTCAAAAAAGTCCGGAAACGCCCTTGCAATTTATTATAAAGTGTGCTATCTTAATACATATTAAAGGAGTGTAAGTTGTGAGTGGACCGCAAGGTCCGCTCTTTTTTGTGGCATCCGCACTCCGCTGCAAATGAAAAACCGAAAGGAGAATCCCATGGAAAAGGTCACCGATCTCACCGCCCGTCTGGCGGCACCCATCGTGGAAGAGCAGGGCTGCTCCCTGTGGGACGTGGAATATGTGAAGGAGGCCGGCACCTGGTACCTCCGGGTCCTCATTGACAAGGAGGGCGGCGTGGATATTCTGGACTGTGAAAATATCTCCCGCGCCCTCAGTGATCTGCTGGACGAAGCCGACCCCATCGAAGGCAGCTATACCTTAGAGGTAGGCTCCGCCGGCGCTGAACGGGTGCTGAAGCGTCCCGCCGACTTCCAGCGGTATCTGAACAGCCCCGTGCTGGTAAAGCTCTACAAGCCGGTGGACGGCCGCAAGGAATTCCCCGGCACCCTGACCGCCTACAACGAGGCTGACGGTTCTCTCACCGTGGACCTCAACGGCACCGCCTATACCTTCGGCAAGAAGGATGTGGCCCTGTGCCGCCTGCGGGTGGAATTTTAATCCGTTATCCCTGTCTCGAAAAAAGACGTATAAAGTAAAAGGAGAATCGCAATGAAAGGCAAGAAAAAGGTGAAGGAACCCGCGGGTATGAACATCCCGGAGATCTTCGCAGCTCTGGCTATGCTGGAAAAGGAACGGGGCATCCCCCAGACCTTCATGATGGATAAGATCATCCAGGCTGTCACCACCGCCTACAAGCGGGACCACAAGGACGTGGAAAACGTCATTGTGGACGTGGACGAGGAACACCAGCGGCTGAAGATGTACGTGCAGAAGAACGTAGTGGCAGAGGAGGACTATGTGGATCCCTTCAACGAGATCCCCGTTGAGGAGGCCAAGACCATTTCCGCCAGATACGAGATCGGCGACGTGGTGAACATCCCCGTGGACAACACGGAGTTTGGCCGCATCGCTGCCGGCAACGGCAAGCAGGTCATTATCCAGGGCCTCCGGGAAGCGGAGCGCGGCATGGTGTATGACGAATTCAACTCCAAGCAGCACGAGATCCTCACCGGCGTGGTGACCCGGATCGACCCCCGTACCAACGCCGTGTCCCTGCGGATCGGCACCGGCACGGAGTCCACCGAGGCCCTGCTGCTCTCCGGTGAGCAGGTCCCCGGCGAGGAGCTGGTGGAGGGCCAGCACGTGAAGGTGTATGTGGTGGACGTCCGCCGCTCCACCCGCGGCCCCCAGATCCTCATTTCCCGGACCCATCCCGGCCTGGTCAAGCGCCTGTTCGAGCTGGAAGTCCCCGAGATCTATGACGGCACCGTGGAGGTGAAGTCCATCGCCCGGGAAGCCGGCAGCCGCACCAAGATGGCCGTCTGGTCTGCTGACGAGAACGTGGATCCCATCGGCGCCTGCGTGGGTCCCAAGGGCCAGCGTGTCGCCGCCATCGTGGATGAGCTCCGCGGTGAGAAGATCGACATCATCAAGTGGAGCGAGGACCCCGCCCAGTTCATTGCCGCTGCTCTGGCGCCCTCCGATGTGGTGGACGTCATGATGGCGGAGGAGGGCAAGGCCTGCCGCGTCATCGTGCCTGACGATCAGCTGTCTCTGGCCATCGGCAAGGAGGGCCAGAACGCCCGCCTGGCCGCCCGTCTCACCGGCTATAAGATCGATATCAAGCCGGAGAGCTATCAGGGCGAGGACGATGAGGAGATCGCGGACGAGGAACCCGTCCAGTGACACAGTTGAGTTTCTTTCTCTGCGGCGTGGCTGCGGGTATCGCAGTGCTGTACCTGCGGCGCAGCAGAAGAAACAGAAGGAGATAAAGCCCGGCGCGGTCCGCCGCGCCATGTGTAAGGGAGGGCTGTCTGAATGCAAAAAGTGAAAAAGGTCCCCCAGCGGCAATGTGTGGGCTGCCGGGAGATGAAGGATAAAAAAAGCCTGCTGCGGGTAGTCAAATCCCCGGAGGGCGTTGTGAGTCTGGATTTTGTGGGCAAAAAGCCCGGCCGGGGCGCCTATGTGTGCCACGATGTGGAATGTCTGAAAAAAGCCCGGAAATCCAGAGCGCTGGAACGTGCTTTCAGCGCAGCCATTCCCCCGGAGGTCTATGATGCCATGGAAGCAGAATTGGAGGGACACGATGAACAGGAATGAACAGTTTCTCTCCCTCATTGGCCTGTGTCTCCGGGGCCGGAACCTGGAAGTAGGTGAGGAACCGGTGGAGGCTGTGGCCCGGGCCAGAGACGCACGGGTGCTCCTGCTGGCGTCTGATGCGGCGGACAACACCGCCCGCCGGGTGCGGCACTTTGCGGAAGCCGGTCAGTGTGTGTGGCTGCGGATCCCCTTTACCAAGCAGGAACTGGGGCAGGCCACCGGCCGTGGCTCCGCCGCCGTGGCCGCGATTACAGATATCGGCCTCGCAGTCGCCGTGGTCCGCCGCCTGGCAGAGATGGACCCGGAGAAATATGACGAAGATCTTGCCAAGCTGGAACTAAAGGCCAAGCGTGCCGCAGAGCGGAAAAGCGAAGCCGCCCAGCACGAAAAGAACCTGCGCCGGGGCATCAAGCGTCCCAAAAAACAGGAAGTGCCCGATGAGAAAGAGGCCAAACCCGCAGGCGTCTCCAGTAAGGCATCCGGTGAGAAGCAGCGCCGCAGCGCAGGAGCGTCCGGCAAGCGCGCAGAAAAGGCCGGTCCCCGCAGAACCGCCGAAAGCGGCGGGGCGACAAAGTCCTTTACCAAGGATGACCGCACCGGCAGGCCCTTCCGCAAAGGCGGATCCCGCCCTTCCAAAAGCAACCGCCCCAAACCCAAGGGGAGGCCGAATCCATACGCCCACAGCCGCCCGGTGAAAAAGGGCAAAGGCTCCTTCCGCAAGAAGGAAAGCTGATAGGCTGTCGGTGTTTTCATAGATGAACGAGCCCAGCCCCCGGGTTGGAGAGTGTAAGAGGTGTTTTGATTGGCTATTGAAAAATATAGAGTAAGAGATGTGGCGCGGGACTTCGGTATGCCCGCCAAGGTCATCACAGAAATTCTGGATAAGTATGCCACTGCGCCCAAGAGCAACATGCAGGCGCTGGAGGACCATGAGCTGTCCATCGTATTTGAGCATCTGACCCAGAACAACCAGATTTCCAATATCGCTGCTATTTATGCCGACGAGCCTAAGAAGCCGGAAGCCCCCAAGGTGGAAGCGCCTAAGGCCGAGGCTCCCAAGGCTCAGCCCGCCGCGGCGCAGCAGACCGCAAAGCCGGCACAGCAGCCCCAGCAGCGTCCTGCCCAGCAGGGACAGCAGAAGCCCGCACAGGCCCAGCCTCAGCAGAAGCCGGTCCAGCAGGTCCAGCGGCCCGCGCAGCAGCAGGCAGTCCCCCAGCAGAAGTCTAACAAGTCCACAGCCACCGCTCAGCCCACCACCCGTGTGCCTGAGAAAAAGCTGGTGGATACCCGCAAGGGCGGCGATGTGAACCTGGCCAAGTATGACCAGCGTCTGGAAGAGCTGGGCGGTCAGCGGGGCGAGCGCATGGCCCAGAAGGGCGGCAAGGAGAAGTTCCGCAACAACAAGGGCCGTCAGGGTGGTCAGGTCTTTTCCAACAAGCGCCGTCAGGACGAGGCCGAGAAGATGCGCAAGTTGCAGCTTGAGATCGCCAAGAAGGCCCCCGTCAAGGTCCAGATCCCCGATGAGATCAGCGTGGGTGAGCTGGCCAGCCGCATGAAGAAAACCGGTGCAGAGGTAGTCAAGTGCCTGATGAAAAACGGCGTCATGGCCTCCCTGAGCCAGATGATCGACTTCGATACCGCCTCCTTCGTGGCCGAGGAGCTTGGCTGCAAGGTGGAAAAGGAAGTGGTCGTCACCATCGAGGAGAAGCTCATTGACACCACCGAGGACCGTCCTGAGGATCTGGTCCCCCGCGCTCCCGTAGTGGTGGTCATGGGCCACGTTGACCACGGTAAGACCTCCCTGCTGGATACCATCCGGAACACCTCCGTGGCTTCCGGTGAGGCTGGCGGCATCACCCAGCACATCGGCGCTTATCAGGCGCAGATCAACGGCAAACCCATCACCTTCCTGGATACTCCGGGCCATGAGGCGTTCACCTCCATGCGTGCCCGCGGCGCCATGGTCACCGATATCGCCATCCTGATGGTTGCCGCGGACGACGGCATCATGCCCCAGACCGTGGAGTCCATCAACCATGCCAAGGCCGCCAATATTCCCATCATCGTGGCTGTCAACAAGATCGACCGTGAAAACGCCAACCCCGACCGGGTCATGCAGCAGCTGACGGAATACGGTCTGGTGCCCGAGGAGTGGGGCGGCGAGACCATCGTGTGCAAGATCTCTGCCAAGAAGCACATCGGTATTGAGAACCTGCTGGAAAACCTGGTTCTGCTGGCAGAGGTCCAGGAGCTGAAGGCCAACCCCAACCGGGCCGGTCAGGGCACCGTCATCGAGGCCCGTCTGGACAAGGGCCGCGGCCCTGTGGCCACCCTGCTGGTGCAGAACGGCACTCTGAAGCAGGGCGACATCATTATCGCCGGCACCTCCGTGGGCCGTGTCCGCACCATGCTGGATTACCGGGGCAACCGCCTCACCGAGGCCGGTCCCTCCGTCCCCGTGGAGATCGCGGGCCTGTCCGAGGCTCCCGTGGCCGGTGCGCCCTTCTTCGCCGTGGCTGACGAGCGTATGGCCCGCGAGCTGGTGGAGCAGCGCAAGGCCGAGGAGCGCGCCAAGGCCGCCGCGCCCGTACAGAAGGTCTCTCTGGAGAATCTGTTCGACCAGATCAAGTCCGGCGAGCGCAAGGAGCTGGCTCTGATCGTCAAGGCCGACGTTCAGGGCAGCGTGGAGGCTGTGAAGGCCTCCCTGGAGAAGCTCTCCAACGAGGAGGTCAACGTCCGGGTCATCCACGGTGCTGTGGGCGCGATCAACGAGTCCGATGTGACGCTGGCCGCCGCGTCCAACGCTATCATCGTGGGCTTCAACGTCCGGCCGGATTCCGCCGCCCGTGAAAGCGCCGCCCGTCAGAACGTGGATATGCGGATGTACCGCGTGATCTACGACGCCATCGACGAGATCGAAACTGCTATGAAGGGTATGCTGGCTCCCAAGTACCGGGAAGTGGTCCTGGGCCACGCCGAGGTCCGGGAGACCTACAAGGTCTCCTCCGTGGGTACCGTGGCCGGCTGCTACGTGCAGGACGGCTGCCTGCGCCGGGACTGCTCCGTCCGGGTGGTCCGGGACGGCATCGTGGCCCACGAGGGTGTCCTCGGCTCCTTGCAGCGGTTCAAGGATTCTGTCAAGGAGGTCAAGGAGCGCTTTGAGTGCGGCTTGACCGTGGAGAAGTTCAATGACATCAAACTGGGCGATATCATCGAGGGTTACACCATGGAGGAGATCCCCCGCTAAGTTCTCTCACAAAATCTATTCCAACTGACCCCGGGCGGCGGCTATGCCGCCGCCCGGTTTTCATCTCCCACTATCAGAAAGGAGAATTTTTATGGCATCTAACCGTATCGGACGCATCAATGAGGAGATCCAGCGGGAGCTGGCAGACCAGCTTCGCCGTCTGAAGGATCCCCGCGTCTCTCAGGTAGGCATGGTCTCCATCACCCGTGTGGACACCACCGGAGACCTGCGCTATTCCAAAATTTATGTCAGTGTTCTGGATAAGAATCAGGAAAAGGACGTCTTGAAGGGACTGAAGTCCGCTTCCGGCTTCCTGCGCCGGGAACTGGGCCACGCCTTACAGCTTCGCTACACCCCGGAGCTTCAGTTCATCGCTGACGATTCCATCGCCTACGGTGCACACATTCTGGAGGTCCTCCGGGATCCGGAGAAGGTAAAGCCGGTGAACCCCGACAATGACGCCGTTTTACCGGAGGAGGAATAAGGGATGCTGACCGTTTCCGAGGCCGCCGCGCTGCTGCGCTCCTTTGACCGCGTCCTGATCCTGACCCATATCCGACCGGACGGTGATACCGTAGGCTGTGCCGCGGGGCTGTGCGCCGCGCTGCGGACCATGGGCAAGACCGCTTACCTGCTGCCTAATCCCGGGCTGACGGAGAATACCGCCCCCTATTTTACCCCTTATAGCGCTCCGGCGGACTTCGTGCCGGAGAAAGTGGTATCCACGGACATCGCCACGGTAGGACTGTTCCCCGACAATGCCAAGCCTTACGCAGATAAGGTGGATCTGGCCATCGACCACCACCCCTCCTTTGAGAGCTTCGGCAAAGCCAACATCGTCCGCCCGGAGGCCGCCGCCTGCGGCGAGCTGATCTTGGACATTGTCCGGGAGCTGACGGCCCTGACGCCTGAGATCGCTTTGCCACTGTATGTGGCCATCTCTACGGACACCGGCGGCTTCATCTACTCCAACGTCACCGCCGCCACCCACCGGGCCGCGGCAGAGCTGATGGACACCGGCATCGACTACCGCGCCGTCAACAAGCTGTTCTTCCAGACGAAATCCCGCGTGCGGATGCAGCTGGAGGCCGCTATGCTGGCGGAGGCAAAATTTTACGACAGCAACCGGACGGCGGTGCTGTCCGTCCCCCGGTCGCTGCTGGAAAAATTTCACGCCACGGAGAGCGATGCGGAGGACCTTTCCGCTTTAGGCCCCCAGATCCAGGGGGTGGACTGCGCCGTGACCATGCGGGAGCTGGGAGACGGTGTTTGGAAGTTTTCTCTCCGCACCGGCGAGCGTGTCAACGCCACGGAGGTCTGCCGCCTGCTGGGCGGCGGCGGCCACGCCCGGGCTGCCGGAGCCACGCTGGAGGGCGTTACCCAGGCGGAGGCAGAAGGGAAAATGCTGGACGCCATCGCCCGGATCGTCCCGGATTTCAAGAAATGAGGAACCGCCTATGACCAGCGGCATTGTAATAATCGATAAACCCTCCGGCTGGACCAGCATGGATGTCTGCGCCAAGATCCGGGGCATCCTGAAGGAAAAGCGGGTGGGGCACGGCGGCACTCTGGATCCTATGGCCACCGGCGTTCTGCCTGTGTTTGTGGGACAGGCTACCCGTGCTGTGGAATTCGCGGAAAACGGCGAAAAAGAGTATATCGCCGGTCTGCGGCTGGGGCTGGTCACCAACACCCAGGATACGTCCGGGGAAACACTGGAGACCCATCCCGTCACCGTGGACCGGGCGGCGTTGGAAGCCGTCCTCCCCCGCTTCACCGGCCCTATCGCGCAGATCCCGCCCATGTATTCCGCCATCAAGATCAACGGCCAAAAGCTCTATGATCTGGCCCGAAAGGGCAAGGAGGTAGAGCGGAAGCCCCGCAATATCACCATTTTTGAGTTAGAGCTATTGGAGCAGGTCAGCGAGACGGACTATCTGCTCCGCTGCCGCTGCTCCAAGGGAACATATCTGCGGACGCTGTGCCACGATATCGGGCAAGCGCTGGGCTGCGGCGGCACCATGTTCAGCCTCCGCCGCACCATGGCCGCTGGGTACACACTGGCGGAGACGGTCTCCCTTGAGGACGTACAAGCCCAAGGAGAAGCTCTGCTGCGGCCTGTGGAGTCCATGTTCATGGCCTATCCCCTTTACACTCTGTCCTCTCCCGGCAAGGAAGTCCGGATCCGCAACGGCAACCCCATTACGGTGCCGGAGCTGGTGGACGGCACCTATCGGGTCCATGGCAAAAACGGTGAATTTCTCTGTCTTTCCCGTGCCGAAAACGGCACACTGACATCTATCAAGAACTTTTTTGGAGCATAAAACCATGTCCATTCAACCAAAAGTCATTGCTCTGGGCTTTTTCGACGGGGTCCATCTGGGCCACGGCGCCTTGCTGCGCCGCACCGTGGAGGAAGCCAAACACCGGGGCGTCCGCTCTGCGGTGTTCACCTGGGCGCAGCCGCCGAAAGAGGTAGTTACCGGCGTGCCGGTGCCCCTCATCAACTCCCCGGAGGACCGGGCCTGGCTAGCCAAAAGTCTCTATGGCATCGACGATGTCATCATGGTGCCCTTTAACAAGGAGATGATGACTACCTCCTGGGAGGATTTCGTAACGGAAATTCTTATCAGGCGGTATCACGCCGTCCATCTGGTTGCCGGTCACGACCACCGCTTCGGCCACAAGAACCAAGGCACTCCGGAGCTGCTGAAAAGCAAGTGCACCGAGCTGGGTCTTGGCTGCGACATCATCCCGGAGGTCACGGTCGGCGGCATCACCGTCAGCTCCACCTACATCCGCCGTCTGGTGAGTCTTGGACAGGTGGAGCGGGCCATGGAATATCTGGGCCATCCCCATATCCTGACCCAGACGGTGCGGCATGGCCGCCGCATCGGTCACACCATCGGTATCCCCACGGTGAATCTGGTGCCGCCCCCTCATGTACTGGTGCCGGGAGACGGCGTTTATATCGCCCGTGTCTGTCTCGCAGACGGCAGCAGCTATGCCGCCGTTACCAATGTGGGCACCCGGCCCACCGTCAACAACGGCAGCGACCTGACGGTGGAATCCTGGATGCTGGATTTTGACGGGGATCTCTACGGCCAGTCCATCCGGGTGGAATTCTACAAACGGCTCCGGGACGAGATCCGTTTCGATTCCCTGGACGCTTTGAAGGCGGAGATCCAGCGGAACGCTGACGACGCCCGGGCCTATTTCGCAAGCAAGGCATAACAGCCGCCGTTCCATTGACGTATCCGGAAAAACAGCCCGCTCTGGCTTTTCAGTCAGAGCGGGCTGTTTTCTATACAGGCTTTATCGGACCGCCAACCGTCTCCGCAGGGCAGGGATCCGGGGCATGACCTCCAGCAGAAGCAATCCCAGTACACAGCAGGCGATGGCCTCGCCGACACCCACCGTCAGGGCGTTGTAGGCGAACAGGGCGGGGAACTGGGCGGAGAAGCCGCCCTCATACCAGGCGATCATCGCGCCAATGATGACGGCGTTGCAGATCACCGGCGGCAGGGTCGCCAAAAATTTGTTGGGCATCTTCGCCGTCCACAGCGCTGCCAGCAGCGTAGCCATGGAGCCAAAAATGATATCCAACGGGCCAACGGTGCTCATGAGATTCGTCACCAGACATCCCACAAACAGGCCGGGGACCGCCTCCGGCAGGAAAAAGGGCAGTACCGTCAGTGCTTCGGAAAAGCGGCACTGGATGGGGCCGTAGGTCAGGCCGAAAATTGAGGACAGCAGGGACATCACCGTGTAAAGTGCGGCGATGATGGCAGCAGTAGCGATCTGCCGGGTAGACCATTTGGACATAAAAAAACCTCCATTTTTTTGTTTAGAGAACGGCGGGCCTATATTGGCTTGCCGAACGAACGCCCGGTCAAAGGCGCTTGGACAGGGAGATGGCACCTGTCGAAAAGGCAGTATAGCATAGTTCAAACAAAAAAGCAATGCCAAAAGGCATTGCTTTTTCTGCATTTCCGTTTACGCGGTTTATTCGTCGAGCATTTCCAGCCAGATCTGGTCGCTGTCGGTGTCCTCTGTTTCCAGTGTCACGCCCCGGTCGGCCAGCTTCGCCGCCAAGTCCTCAAACTCCTGTCGGGTCAGCAGATACCGGCACACGCCCGGCTTTACCTCGGTGGGTTCCCGGTCATCCAGCAGCTCGCCAAGATCTAATTTGCTGATCGTCACCGTGGGGAGATCATCCTGATCGGATGAACCGCCGGTCATGGCTGCCGCGCTGTCATTCTCCGTAGTGGTCTGATCCGGCGGCAGAGCGCAGGCATAATACGCATCCGTCTTTTTGCTTTCCGCGTTCGTATCGGCAGAGCTGTCCGAGCCGTTGTCCCCGCCAGCGGTGGTCAGGCACCGTTCCTCGGGAGCACTTTCCGCTTCGGCGGCCTCCATCGGGGCCGCATCGCAGGCAGCGGAGGTATTGCCGCTGCCGCCGGTCAGTCCGCCCCGTTGCATCAGTACGATCACCGCCAGACACACGGCAGCCGCCGCCAGCTTGCCCCAGGGCTGCCGCTTCTTAGGCCGGGACCGAGGCGTTTCCGCCACAGCCTTCATCACCGTTTCCGCAAAATCTGCCGGCAGCTCCGCATCGTCCTCCGTGGGGAAGGACGCCCGGATCACCAGCACGTCATCCACATAGGCCCGGCACTCCGGGCATTCGTCCAGATGGGACTGGACGGAGATCATTTCTTCACCGGTCAGCTCGCCGTCCACAAAGGCGTCCAGTAGGGCGGTGTTTTCATGGATATTCATTTCACAGCCCCCTTTCTGTTTTGTTAGACGCAGCGGATGATAAAAAGTTCCCCTGTTTCAGCAAAAATTCCCGTAATTGCCGCCGCCCCCTGTTGATCCGGGATTTTACCGTCCCCAGGTCCAGCGATAAAACATCGGCGATCTCATCGTAGCTTAGCTGCTGGATCTCCCGCAGGATCAGCACCTCCCGGTGTTCCGGGGACAGCGTTTGCAATCCCGCCTCGATCTGCCCGCGCAATTCCTTCTGCTCCACAGCCTTCTCCGGCGTGGGAGCGGGATCCGGCACCTCGGCGCTGACGGTCTCGTCGTCCAGGGATGGTCCCTGATGGCGGTTTTCCTTCCGCAGAAGGTCCACGCAGGCGTTGGAGGTCAGCCGGTAAAGCCATGTGGCAAAGGCGGAATCTCCCCGGAAAAAGGGCAGGCCCTGCCACGCGGCGAGGAACGCCTCCTGCGCCGCCTCCTCCGCCAGCTCCGGCGTGGGACACATCCGCACCGCAAGGGCGAACACCCGCTTCTGATACTGCCGCACCAGCTCTCCGAAGGCCGCCTGATCGCCGTTCCGGGCCGCTTGTATCAAGTTGTATTCCTGATCGTTCATGGCCCCTCCTAATCCCGCAGATCCCGTTGGATGCCTTTCGTAATGCGGTCCACATCCTCCAGGGTATTCATCTGTACGATCTGTTCCTTATAGTAATTGGCATGGGAGATCCCCTTGAGATACCAGCAATACTGCTTCCGGGCCTCCAGCACCGCCACCCGCTCGCCCTTGTAGCTTGCGGCCATGCGGATCTGCCGCACAGCGGTCTCGCACCGCTCTGCCAGCGGCGGCAGCGGGGGCACTGGCAGCCCCTCCAGTACGGCTTTGGCCTGCTGGAAGATCCAGGGATTTCCGAAGCAGCCCCGGCCAATCATGGCCATGTCCGCCCCGGTGTGGAGCAGAATCCGCTCCGCATCCTCCGGCTTCCAGATGTCGCCATTGGCGATAACGGGGATGGACACAGCCTCCTTCACCGCCCGGATGCAGTTCCAGTCGGCGGTGCCGCCGTAGACCTGCGCCCGGGTGCGGCCATGGACCGCTACGGCGGCGGCTCCCGCCTGCTCTAAGACCTGAGCAAGCTCCACGCAGTTGCAGTGCCCCAGATCCCAGCCCCGGCGGAACTTAGCCGTGACCGGCACACCGGGCAGGGCCTTCACCACCGCCTCCACGATGTGTCCCGCCAGCTCCGGGTCCTTCATCAGTGCCGCGCCGTCGCCGTTGTTGACGATCTTACCCATGGGACAGCCCATGTTGATATCTAAAATATCCGCCCCGGTGTGTTCCATGGCGATCTGGGCGGCCTCCGCCATACAGACGGGGTCGCTGCCGAAGATCTGCACAGCAGCGGGATGTTCTCCGGGAAACTGGGTCAGCAGGGAAAAGGTCTTTTTGTCATGGCAGCACAGAGCCTTGGATGAGATCAGCTCCGTAACGGTGTAGCCCGCTCCCAGCTCGGAACAGATCTGCCGGAAAGCGGCATCCGTCACCCCCGCCATAGGAGCCAGCGCTAATTTTGAAGAGATCTCCACAGTTCCGATGCGCATGACGCACACCCCTTTCCACAGCACATTGACTTTAATAGTTTAGCGGATTTTCGGCAAAAATGCAAGGATAACAGAAAATGCGTCCCCCGATCCCGTTTGCGACGATTTTCTCCCCGGACAGGCTGTAAACTGGGGCTATAACCTTCCGTTTACACAAAAGGAGGAATCCTTCATGGAGTATGGTTCTATGAGCATCCAACGGCTCCAGTCCGGCCGGTGGCTGAACTGGGGCATCCGCTTTTTCCTGACGGCGGCCCTCACCGCCAGCCAAACTGACGGCGGCTATGCCCCCTTTGCCTTGGGCTGCATAGCGGCTGCCGGACCAGGAGCAGACGGGGCGGCGGCGCTGCTGGGCGGCGTGACGGGGGCGCTGCTGTTTCTGGACTTTCAGCAAGTCCTGGCTTTGGCCGCCATAGGCATTTTGATCCTGACTGCCGCCACAGCGTTCCGGGACACTGCCTTTCTGCAAAAGCCCTGGGTGCTGCCGGTGCTGGCGGCCGGGATGGTCCTGGCAGTGGGCGGCATCTATGTGCTGCAATCCTTAGACCCGTTAAGCCACGCCGCCCCCTGTGCCGCAGCATCGGTCCTGACGGGCGTTTCCGCCCACTTCTTCACCCGGCTTTTCCAGCCGGAGGAGGACCGGCTGGCCCCGGAGGGGCTGCTGTTTTTAGGGGCGGCCCTGACGCTGGCTTTAGGCGACCTGACCATCTTGAACGTCTCCGTGGGCCGGGTCCTGCTGTGTGCCTTGCTGTCCTACACTGCCTATGATCAAGGTCCCATGACCGGTGTGACGGCAGGGCTGGGGCTGGGACTCATCACGGACCTCTCTGCCGGGACCAGCGGACTGTTTACCGCCGCCTATGGCGTGGCGGGACTGTGCGCCGCAAAATGCAGACGGCGGAGCATGGCGGCGCTCGCCTTCTTTTTCGGCGCAGCGGCAGCCATGCTGACCTCCCGCGAAGAACTGGCCCAGACGCTTCTTCTGGAAACGGTGGCCGGTTCCCTGCTGTTTCTGGCCCTGCCCCGGCGGGTCTTCGGTGGAAAGCGGGTCCTGCGGGAAACGGTACCGGACGCCCCACAGCGCACAGCCCTGAAAACTCATCTCAACCGGGCGGCGGAGGCGCTCCGGGAGTTGTACGACAGCATGAGCCGCACCCCACCGCCTCAGGAGGAAAATCCCGCCGTCATCTTTGACCGGGCGGCTGAAAAGGTATGCCGTGGGTGCGCACTGTGCGAGCTGTGCTGGCAGAAGGATTACACCGCCACCTTCAATGCCCTCAATGACGCCACCCCCTACCTCCTCGAGCGGGGCAAGGCCAAGGCCAAGGACTTCCCTGTTCACTTCGCCGACCGCTGCATCCATCTGTCAGAATTGTTGCAGGCCATCAACGGGGAGCTGTCGGCCTTTCTGCTGCGGAAGCAGTACCGCCGCCAACTGGAAGAAACACGTCGCAGCGCCAAGGGGCAATACGCCCAGATGTCGGACCTGCTGACGGCGGCGGCCGCAGGTCTCAGCGGAGCGACCCCCGCTTTTGGAGAGATCCCCGCCTGCGTCATCGGCGCGGCTTTGCGGCCCAAGGAGGGGGAAATGGTCTGCGGCGACACCATGGAGGCTTTCCGCACGGACAGCGGCCTCTGGTGCCTGCTGCTGGCGGACGGCATGGGCAGCGGGGACGCCGCCCGGCGGGAGTCCTCCCTCACCTGCCGGCTGCTGCGGCAGTTTTTGGAGGCGGACATCCAGCCGGAGGCTGCCCTCACTACCTTAAATTCCGCTATGGCCCTCCGGGGTGCGGAGACCGGCAGCTTTACCACGGTGGATCTGTGCGTTTTGAAAGGATCGGAGGCCACCTTCTATAAGTTCGGCGCTGCCCCCAGCTATCTGAAGAAGAACGGCGCCGTCCGCCGGATCACCGGCAGCAGCCTGCCGGTGGGACTGCGAGGCGCCCCCGCCGCCCCGGATATAACCACCGTGACGCTGGAGCCCGGCAGCTTCGCCGTGATGGTCAGCGACGGCGTGGCAGACCCCAGCCGGGACGAATGGCTCCAAGACCTGCTGGCGGGCTGGGGCGGAGACGACCCCCAGACACTGGCCAACCTGATCCTCTCTGAAAGCGTCCGCCGGGAGCGGCTTCAGGATGACTGCGCCGTGCAGGTCCTCTACCGCTTGCCGGAGCCGGAACAGCCGGTATAAAGGCAACGCCGCACAGGGAAAGCTCCTGTGCTTTGCGGAAATTTAGTGTCCTGACTTTGTTGCGCTTTCGTGGCAATGCTTCAAGTGTTACCGCGAAACCTTGCCTCGCCAGTGCGCAAAGTTTACTTGTAAATCACGCTTGTCCAATTATGCGGCATTGCCTAAAGAAAATTTCAAAAAGCTGTCGTCGGTTGGTATAGACTTCCCTCCTTTGCGGAAAAATGGAAACAGATCAACTGAGGAGGACAAGGCTCATGGTAAAAGGCATTTCCCGGCGGGTCGTGGTGGTAGACGCGCCGGAGCATCGTTTTTTCGAACAGGCCATCTTCATCGTCCGCAATGACGCGGCGGGAGAGGGGATCACCTCCCGGGAGCTGGTGGAGGAAGCCCGACGGGTGGCCCACAATTACGCATCCAGCGGGGCCAACCGCTTTTCCAGTCGATGGCGGACCCTGAATCCCATCGTATACACCCTGATCGGCGCCGGGACCATCGGTCTTGCCTGGCTCATTGCGGCGCTGGCCTGAAAAAAGCACGTTCTCTTTCAAAAAAGAGAACGTGCTTTTTTGTGCGAAAATCATCTGCGCAGCTTGGCCTTCAGCTTCGCCTTGGCCTCCGGAGACAGCAGCTTTCCCGCCGCCCGCACCGGCAGACTGGGAAGCCGGAAAAACTGTCTGCGGACCTCCTCAAAAGGTTCTACCGCATAGCTGGCGAAGAAGGATGCCCGGTCCGCCGCCGGACCGATGGGCTGCGCCAGCCGGGGATTCCCCGCCACGGCCCGCTCCACCGGGAAGGGCTGACAGTTCAGCTTGAGCTGGTCAAACAGATAGCTGCCGTGGGGCGTGTTCACCAACAGCAGGCTGACGCCCGCGTGCTGCTGCTCCGGAAACTCATCCGGCCGCAGGCCCCACAGATCCCCCAACGTAAAATCACCGGGACGGTTCAGATTTGTATATTGGCAATCGTGGCAGCTCTGGCGCAGGAACAGCGCCCGGCCAAAGGCCCGGCCAAAGCCTGTGGCAAACAGTGGTGCGGAATCCGCTGTGCCATCGTCATACACAGCGGTAAAGTGGCTGTTCTTCCACCCCTCCACCTTATTGCGGAAGCGGACATTCGCCAGCCGCCGCCTTTTATTTCCTTCGATAAACCGGACTTCGTCCTCCCACACGCCGGGAGAGGGTACGCCGTGGCACACCAGGTCGCAGGTGGTGAGATTCTCCGGACGGCAACCCAAAAAGCGGTACAGGCCATCCACCTGACAGGGTGTACCGGAAAACAGCACCGGGCGGGTCTTCAGCGCCTCCCGGATCTCCCGGAACACGCCGTCCAGATCACTCTGGACATACTTGGCTCCCCGCAGCCGCCACAGGTCCTCTTTTCGGAAACAGGGAACGTGCCGCAGGTGCTGATGGCCGTCCATGGCAGCGCCGTATACCACACCGCCGCCCTCCAGCACATATTCCGCAATGGCAGTGAACGCGCCGCCAGAGGTAGAGTCCTTCCGGACGGCGTCATCCCGGTTCCAGGCGGCGAAGGCAGCAGGCAGATGAGCCGCCGGGCCGCGTCCCTGCAAAACCGGGCACAGCCGGGTACAGCGTCCGCAATGGACGCATTTTTCCAGATCCACTTCCGGGAAATCAAAGCCAGTTTTGTCCCGGACCATCGTAATAGCATCATGGGGACAGCCTGCGGCACAGGCGGTGCAGCCGGTGCAGCGGCTCCGCTCTGCCAATTTGGGGGCAAAGCTCTGGGGAGAAAGCGGTGCTTCCGGCGCATAGGGCCGGCCTTCCAGCGCTGCCTGCAAATAATTCAGAGAATCCTTCCGGGCAGCGGCCAAAGCCACTTCGACAGCTTCCCAGTCAATGGGGTCCAGCAGCTCCGCCGTATCCCCCTTACCGATGACCCGGTTGGCAAGACCCAACCGGCTCAGGATGCTCACCGTCCGGGACCGCTCCGGGGCGGACAGCTCCGCCGGGGAGACCGTGGTGAAAAAGGGGCGGTGGAACTGGACGGAGAATACCGTGCCATGGAAGGAATTGGTCACAACATAGGCGGCGTTCTGGAACAAGCCCAAAAATTCCGCCGGACCAGCGTCCAAGATCTGCTTTGCCTTGGGATGGACCTTCTGACGGATGCCGCAAAGCTGCACCACAGGCAGTCCCGTCTCCTGATGGAGCCGTTCCAGATAGGGTGTCAGCGCGCCGGGGCGGTTGATACAATAGCAGAGAATATAGCCGCCCTTGGGGTAATTGGCCGGATGATCGGCCATGGAGTCCCACTGGTCCGCCGTCAGCAGCAGCGTGGGGTCCAGCACCACAGGGGCGTCCTTCCCTGCGATGTCGCGGATGATGGCACTTCCTTGGGTCTCCCTGGCGGAGAGGTGGGAAAAACCATCCAGATAGCTCTTCAATTCGTCCCGCATCCCCTCCGGAATGGCGGGCACGCCGAAGGATGGTGCGTAGGCAATGCGGCGCTTCTGGGAAAACGTACCGAAAAACACCGGGTCAAACCGGCCGTCCGGGAAGATCTTGGGGTTCCAGATCTGGTCGCTGCCGGAGAGGATCAGGTCATAGGGCAGCGTCCCCCCGGCCAGCTCGTCAAAACGCCCATAGCGGCGATCCGAGATCCGCAGATGGTCCCGGCTGAATTTCTCAAACCGCCGGTAACGCTCTGACAACGCCTGATAGTGCAAAGCCGTGTGAGCGTCATGGGCGGCGGAACCCAAGCCGGTGGGCCGCTTGAACAGGGCGTTGTCCTGATTGACGAAGTAGTCAATGATCTCACAGTCCCAGCCAAAACGCTCCACAGCCCGCTCCGTGGCCGCCGCCTGGAGCAACGCGCCGTAATGGTGGATATGATAGAAGGTAACAAGTCCCGCCTTCAACGAAACGACTTCCTTTCCGCAGCTCTCCTGCTCATTTCAGGTCCATGACCACATTTTCCGGGGTCAGCAGATCATCCTCCGCGATCCACGCCTCCACGGGGACCACTTCAAATTCCGTTTCCGTCCGACGGATCACCACCCGGTCCAGACCCGCGTTGATAATCATGCGGCGGCACATGAGGCAGGAGGTGGCATCATTCAGCAGTTCCCCGGTGGCAGCGTTGCGGCCCACCAGATAGATAGTGCCGCCCGCCATGTCCCGGCGGGAGGCAGAGATGATGGCGTTGGCCTCGGCGTGGACGCTGCGGCACAGCTCGTACCGCTCGCCGCGGGGTACCTTCATGGCTTCCCGGGAGCAGTAGCCCATGTCCACGCAGTTGGCCCGGCCCCGGGGGGCGCCGTTGTAGCCCGTGGAAATGATCTCGTCGTTTTTCACGATGATGGCGCCATAGATCCGCCGCAGGCAGGTAGCCCGCTCCAAGACGGTCTCGGCAATATCCAGATAATAGTTTTCCTTGCTGATGCGATTCATAGACAGCCCTCCCGCCAAATTCTCAAAATTTGATAAAATATTTTATCACACCCGGCTTCGGATAGCAAGAGGGCAGCCGGTCATTCTGCCGTTCTCGCAGACGGATGACCTCGTTTTTACAGGTTAGGCACCGCCTTTGCCAGGGTCCGGCGGAGGACCGGCGCCAGCGCTGTCACCGCAATGATCTTCAGCGTGTCGCCAGGCACATACACCAGCATGGCCGCCAGCAGCGCGGGAAGGGTCTTGGCGGACTGCATGTAAACGTGCAGAATGAGATACATATAGGGAACGCCCACGGCGTAGAGGATCAGATCTCCCACCAGAACCGCCGCCAGAACGGTCAGATAACCGGTGCGGCGGGCTGTCAGCGCGCCGATCACGGCGGCGGCGGGGATCAGCCCCAGCAAAAAGCCGAAGCTGGGCTGAAGCACATAGCCGATGCCGCCGCCCTGGGTAAAGACCGGCAGGCCCAGCAGTCCGATGCCCACATAGAGCAGTTGAGAAATAGCTCCCCACTTCCACCCCAGCAGGAGACCGGCCAATGCGGTAAACAGAAATTGCAGCGTAATGGGCACGGTGCCTGTGGGGATCTGCAAAAACGCGCCGATGGCGGTCAGGGCGGCAAACAGGGCGGCGAGGACCATATTGCGGGTCATATCGTGCTGCTTCATAATGAAAAGCTCCTTTTCGGTTTGATGCGCCTAAAGTGTATCAGACGGCGCTTTGATTGTCAACCGTATTGTAAAATCGGGTTGACAATCAGGCGTGGACGCCGTATAGTAACGTTGGAGGGATGTACCATGACGAAGCAAATCGTTTTAAAACTCCTGCGGGAGCATACAGAGGAATTTCTGTCCGGTGAGGCCATCAGCCGGCAAGTTGGTGTCAGCCGGGCGGCGGTGTGGAAAGCGGTGGAACAGTTAAGGCAAGAGGGCTACGGTATTGAATCCGTCCCCAACCGGGGCTACCGCCTGACCCGCGTAACAGCGCGGCTCCGGCCAGAGGAGCTGTCGGAGCAGTTCCGGGATCGTCGGATTGGCCGGGAACTGCTGTGCTTTGACACCATCGACTCCACCAACAACGAATTGAAGCGGCGAGCAGTCAGCAGCTCCGTAGATGGAACGGTGATTCTGGCGGACCAGCAGACCGGCGGCCGGGGACGCCGGGGCCGGAGCTTTGTGTCCCCCGCCGGGAAGGGGCTGTATTTATCGGCGGCCCTCCGCCCACAGTGCCCGCTCTCTGAGATCAGCACCCTGACAGCTTGGACCGCCGTGGCGCTTTGCGACGCGGTGGAAGCCGTCTGTGGCGTCCGCCCCGGCATCAAGTGGCCCAACGACCTGGTGCTGAACCGGAAAAAGCTCTGCGGCATCCTGACGGAGCTGGAATGGGAGGCGGAGAGCGGTGAATTCTCCTGTGTCATCATCGGCGCGGGGATCAACGTCAGTCAGGATGAAGCCGATTTCGGCCCGGAGGTAGCCCCCATCGCCATTTCTCTGGCGCAGGCCCTCGGAACGGCCCCGGACCGAACGGAGCTGGCCGCCCAGGTGATCCGGTCGCTGAATGCGTTATATGACGACTTCCCCGCCCAAAACGCCGCCTATCTGGAGCACTTTCGCCGGGACTGCCTGACGGTGGGCAATCCGATAAAGGTCATCTCCGGTGCAGGAGAGCGCATCGGCACCGCCACAGGTATTTCCGATGACTTTGGTCTGACCGTCCGCTGGGAGGACGGCTCCACGGAGGCCCTGACCTCCGGAGAGGTCTCCGTCCGGGGACTGTATGACTATGTGTGATCCCACCGAAGCGGATTTTCCCCAGATTCAGCCCGGCCAGACAGTAAAAGCCCCCTGCTGAGGTTTTCTCAGCAGGGGGGCTTTTTCATATCATGTTTGTAATAACCACCGTCAGCCGCCGTAGAACATTCCTAACAGGTGGGCCAGATCCCCGGCCTCCAGATAGGTAACGCCGTTGGCGATGAGGCAAGGGCCGGAAAGGTGGAACCCATCCCCCTCCGGAACGGCAGTGTCTTTGACAGCTTTGCTGTCCGGCAGGATGGTGAATAGGGTTTCGGTGCCGTCCTTTACCACCACGCCCAGAGCCTTATCCCAAGAGACGCTGTACCCAGCGGCTTCCGCCACCGCCCGGATAGGCACATACAGCCGTTCGTCCCCGTAGGGCCGACGCAGGGCAGGAGGATATACCGTAAGGTAACCGTTGACGCATAGGAAACCGCTGTCATTCAGGGACAGGCCGCCCTTGTATTCGTAAGGGAATACCATGGCCTTACTGACAAGCCCCTGGTCGTCTACCCATACCAAAACCCGGGTGCCGGGCAGCAGATCCTGGTAGGTGACCCGGTTGCGGGTAAGATAGGGCGTGATCTGCGCATCCTCCCACACCTGATACGCCGTGCCGTCAGAAAGGGTGATGGCCATGCCGCTGTAGCCAGGGATCCCCTTCATAATGTAATTGGCCCGGACAATGATGTCGTACTGGGGGACTTTAAAGTCGGCGGGGATGTTTACTAACAGTAGTTCCGGCGTGACCTGCGGGGGCAGGCTCATGGTCATGGCAGTCTGCGCCCCCAGCCACGCATAGACGGTGCTGCCGTCCTTGATGGACTTTGCATCCACCGGCTCGCCGCTGATGGTGTCCAGGATCATAACGCCCTCCGTCCACAGGATATAGTCCTCCGTTGGTTCTCCGGTGGACGTGCTCATCAGCAAGCCGCCGTCCTTCTGATGGGCAACGGTTCCCGAGATCACGGTATATTGAGGGTTCGGGACGTAGGTCCCCGCGCCGGTGGCGCTGGCGGCTGCCAGAGCGGGGACGCACAGCATAGCGGCGCACAGAGCCGCTGCGATCAGCTTCACAGAAAACTTCATAGATGATCTTCCTTTCTTTCGTCAGGGTCGAAGCCTCCGAAAAGCGCTTCGTTTGCCTGAATAGACGGAGGGCAGTCGGAAAAAGTTCCCACCTTCCGCAAAAATCCCGCTGAAAATTTCAGCGGTTTTTTCAATCAACTCAGTCTATGACCCGGATGGCGGTGATGACCGGCTGCTGGTCGGCAGGGATGGTGCCATTGCCGTCCGTAGGCTGGGCGGCCTCGCACACAGCGTCCACTACGTCCATGCCGTCGGTCACATAGCCGAAGCAGGCGTACTGGCCGTCCAGAAAGGCGCTGTCAGCGTGGCAGATAAAAAACTGAGAGCTGGCGCTGTCGGGGTTCTGGCTCCGGGCCATGGAAATGGCCCCTCGGGTATGGGACAGCGTATTTTCCACGCCGTTGGAAGAAAACTCGCCCTTGATGGTGTTCTCAGATCCGCCGGTGCCGTTGCCGTTGGGGTCGCCGCCCTGCATCATAAACCCGGCGATGATGCGGTGGAAGGTCAGGCCATCGTAAAACCCATCATTGGCCAGGTCCATAAAATTCTGCACGGTCATGGGGGCGGCGTCGCCGTCCAGCTCCACGGTGATGGTGCCGTAGTCCTGAATGTCGATCTCCGCGTGGTGGGTGCCCACGCCCGCCGTCTCAGCCGCAGGCTTGTCGGCCTTGCTGTCGGTGATGGTGTCCGTATCGGTCTTGCCGCAGGCGGCCAGGCTCAACAGCAGCACGGCGGCTGCGCAGGCAGTCAGTAATTTTTTCATAAGGTCCTCCTTTTCAAAACGCAGCCCGCCGAAAGTCATCCGGCGGGCTGTAAGGTGTGTTTACTTCTTGCCCTTCAGGGACTTCATGCGCTGCTCGTGGTTCAAAATAGCCTTGCGCATCCGCAGGCTCTTGGGAGTGACCTCCAACAGCTCGTCGTCCGCCAAAAACTCCAGGCACTGTTCCAGGCTCATCTGGCGGGGAGGCACCAGACGCAGGGCATCATCAGAGCCGGAAGCACGGGTGTTGGTGAGCTGCTTCTTACGGCAAGCGTTCACCACGATGTCCTCGCCCCGGTTGGCCACACCAATGATCATGCCCTCGTACACAGGGACGCCGGCGCCGATGAACAGGGTGCCGCGCTCCTGCGCGTTGAACAGGCCGTAGGTGATGGAGTCGCCGGTCTCGGTGGAGATCAGGCTGCCCATGCCGCGGCGGGAAATATCGCCCTTGTAAGGCGCATAGGAATCAAATACGGAAGCCATGATGCCCTCGCCCTTGGTGTCGGTGAGGAAGTCATTCCGGTAGCCGAAGAGACCACGGGCGGGGATCAGGAACTCCACCTTCATGCGGTCACCCACGGGAGTCATCTCCACCAGGTCGCCCTTGCGCTGGCCCAGCTTCTCGATGACGCTGCCCACGCAATCGCCGGGCACGTCCACCACCAGACGCTCAATAGGCTCGCACTTCTTGCCATCGATCTCCTTGTACAGCACACGGGGGGGAGATACCTGGAACTCATAGCCTTCCCGCCGCATGGTCTCGATGAGGATAGACAGGGACATTTCGCCGCGGCCCGCCACGTTGAAAGCGCTGTCGCGGTCGGTATCGGAGACCTTCAGAGAAACGTCCTTCAGGGTCTCGCGGTACAACCGGTCCCGGATCTGACGGGAGGTGACGAACTTACCCTCACGGCCAGCATAGGGGGAATCGTTGACGGAGAAAGTCATTTCCAGCGTGGGAGCGCTGATCTTCACGAAAGGCAGCGGCTCCACGGCACCGGGGGCGCAGACGGTATCGCCGATGGTGATATCGGGGATACCGCTCATGGCAATGATGTTGCCGGCGGTGGACTCCGTCACCTGCTTCCGGGCCAGCCCCTCAAACTCATAGATGGAAACGGCCTTGGCTTTCTTGGGGGCTGCGTTGGGATCGTGGTAGTTGCACACCATGATCTCCTGATTCTGCTTCAGGGTGCCCCGCTCAATGCGGCCTATGGCGATACGGCCTACGAACTCATTGTAGTCGATGGAGCTGACCAGCATCTGGAAAGGCTGGTCCACATCCGCCTCAGGAGCGGGGATGTACTCCAGAATGGTCTCAAACAGCGGGGTAAGGTCGGTGCCCACCACGTCGGGAGAGTAGGAGGCGGTACCCTGACGGCCGGAGCAGAACAGCATGGGGGAATCCAGCTGCTCGGGGGTGGCATTCAGGTCCATCAGCAGCTCCAGCACCTCGTCGATGACCTCGTGGATGCGCTGGTCGGGGCGGTCGATCTTATTGACCACCACGATGACCCGGTGACCCAGTTCCAAAGCCTTGGAGAGCACAAAACGGGTCTGGGGCATGGGGCCTTCAGCGGCGTCTACCAGCAGGATAACGCCGTTGACCATCTTCAGGATACGCTCCACTTCGCCGCCGAAGTCGGCGTGGCCCGGAGTGTCCACCACGTTGATCTTCACGTCCTTGTAGCGGACGGCGGTGTTCTTGGCCAGGATCGTAATGCCGCGCTCACGCTCCAAGTCGCCGGAGTCCATGACACGGTCCACGACCTCCTGGTTTTCCCGGTAAGCGCCGCCCTGCTTCAGCATCTCGTCCACCAGAGTGGTCTTGCCGTGGTCAACGTGGGCGATGATGGCTACGTTTCTCAAATGTTCGTTCTGCATATCTGGAACATCCCTTCTTGTTTTTTACCATCAATTGACAACAGTCGGCAGACAGCCCCCCGGATCAGAGAAAAACGTCTGTCGGTTCTTGTCAACTGATGGCCTTACAGATTTCACATACAGTCACATATTATAATGCACAGTTTCCCTAATTTCAATGGGAAATTTCACATTTTCCGCCAAAAACGTAAGGTTTTTCTTGTATCTGTGCGCCATAGGAGGACTGACGCTTTTTTGAACAAAGAATTTTGCGAAAAACAGAACTTTTTTTCGTTTTCGGACATTGATTTCGAAAGAAAGGGCCGTATAATGAAATTTACCTCGGCGGAAGCGACGCCAGCGCCGCACGTTCCGCCGGGAGTACCGCGGCTCACCGGAGCCGCCAAGGAGGATATCCCCATGTATCGCATTCAAACCATGAACAAAATTTCCCCGGTAGGTCTGAACCGATTCCCCTCTGAGCTGTATGAAGTCGGGGACGCGGTACAGGACCCCCAGGGAATTTTAGTCCGCTCCGCCAAGCTGTTGGATCTGGAATTCAACCCCGGTCTGCTGGCCATTGCCCGTGCGGGCGTAGGGGTCAACAACATTCCTCTGGACCGCTGCGCAGCGGCGGGTATTCCAGTGTTTTCCACCCCCGGCGCCAACGCCAACGCCGTAAAGGAGCTGGTGATCTGTGCCATGCTGATGGGCTCCCGGGACATTCCCGGCGCCATCCGCTGGGTCCGGGAACAGGCAGCCTCCGGGGTGGATGTCTCCACCGTGGTGGAAAAGGGCAAGTCCGCATTCATCGGCCCGGAGCTTTACAAAAAGACTTTGGGCATCATCGGTCTGGGAGCCATCGGCTCCATCGTGGCCAACACCGCCATCTCTCTGGGCATGGATGTGTACGGCTACGATCCGTTTTTGTCCGTGGATACCGCTTTGCGGCTGGACCGCCACGTTCATGTAGTGAAGGATATCAACGATCTTTACAAGCGGTCGGATTACATTACCATGCACATCCACTATACGGAAAAGACCGCCCACATGATCGACGCCAGCGCCATCGCCGCCATGAAGCGGGGCGTGCGGGTCATCAATCTGGCCCGGGGCGAGATCGTAGACGATGAAGCCATGCTGACGGCGCTGGACACCGGTATGGTGGCCGCCTACATCACCGACTTCCCCAACAACCGTCTCCTGACAGCTCCCCACGTCATCGCCATGCCCCATCTGGGGGCCTCCACCCCGGAGAGCGAGCAGAATTGCGCCGCCATGGCGGTGGATGTGCTGCGGGACTATCTGGAAAACGGCAACATCCGTTCCAGCGTGAATCTGCCGGAGATGACCATGGACCGCAGCGGCGTTCAGCGGCTGTGCGTTCTGCACAAGAACGTCCCCGGTATGCTGGCGAACATCACCAGTCTGTTTGGCCGGGACGGCGTCAACGTGGAAAATCTGAGCAACAAATCCCGCGGGGATTACGCCTATACCATGGTGGACCTTGGCAGCCGGGTGGGTGACAACGTGATCGAGGATGTGCGCCGCACGGCCAACGTGATCCGGGTCCGGTCCTTGGAATGGTAAATTGAACGGTCAAGATACAAAAAAGCACGGCTTCCGCCGTGCTTTTGAGACTGTCGATAAAGTGGTAAATTCTCCGCGACGGTAAGGAAGGGTGTGCGCGGGAAACCCAAGAAGGGTGTCCTGCGCCATTGAAATCCTCAGTTTTCAGAACTTGTATGAAGTTCTGAAAACTTGCTCAGCGGGGCGAAAAGACTTTTTCGACACGCTGAAAAAAAGCACGGCTTCCGCCGTGCTTTTTCCTTTCATTTCGTGCAGCGGGCCTTCAGCTGCTCCGCCGTGATAGCCCAGCCCTCGGTCATGTAGGGATCCACCGGAATCTCCGGGCAGATCTCTCCCCGATGGTGATAGATAGCCTGCACCATGACCTTCAGCAGCGCCGGGTTCTTCACCAAAATCGGCCCGGTAAGCTGGCTGGCAAAGACGTTGCCCTTGTGATACCCCTCCGGGCCGCAGGGGCCCTCGTTGCCGCGGCCCATGTCCATGGAAGTCAGCAGCGGCGTCTCCACGCCGGTAATGACCGAACAGCGGTTGACGAAGCCCACCACCGCGTCCTCATAGAGGTCCGTGTGGCCGTAAACGTCCTCCACGAACCGCTTTTTGTTCTGGACGGCGGTGAAGTCCGCCAGTCCCAGCCCTTCGTACACCTTTCCGGCGTCGTCGGTGATCGTCTTGCCCAGCAGCTCCATGGAGTTCCCGGCGAACAGCATGGTCACACCTGCGTCCGCCGCCGCTTTTACAGCATCCCCCAACTTGGAGAAATTCAGGAGAGCCGCCTTCTGCGCCCGCTCTGTACCTGCGCCCATGTAGACAAAGTCCGCATGGGCCAGATCGGCGTCTCCGCCAAGCTCCACCCGCTCCACAGTGACGGTGTTGCCCAGTTCCTCCAGCGTCCGCTTCAGAATGGACACGTTGGCATAGCTGCCATACAAGCTCATGAGATCCGGATAGAAATGCAGAATCTTCAATTCCATGGCTCAGCCCTCCTTTTTCACATCCGGCAGATTCAGCAGCTTGTCCCGGTCAGAGAAGCAGGTGACTACATACAACGCCTCGCTGCCGCTGTCCCGGATCGCTGCTGCCGCGTCCGGGATGCCGGGAATGACTTCCCAGTTCTGAACGCCGGTGAATCGAAACCGTTCCGCCAGATCGTTCCGGTACATACCGGAGAGAATGACCCGCTTCACATGGGGGACATTCAGCTGGTCAAAGTCGATGTCCCACAGCCAGCTTGTCTCGCTGGTGAAATACTTCCGGGACACAGCGTCCACGATGATGAGCACCGTGCACTCCTCGTTGGTAGAGGCGATATAGCGGAGGTTCGTGTCGTAGGCGATGGAATTTTCGTGCTTGCTGGTCAGCAGGGTGCCATGGTGCTGACCAAGGGTGAAGGTCTGCATCCGGCCGTTTTTCAGAATGTAGCTGCTGAGGGTGTCCGCAATGGCGGCTCCCTCCACGCCGCATTCCCGGCAGGCGGCATAGGCCGCCAGAATGTTATACACATTGTAAATGCTGCGGAAGGCCAAGGCCACGGTGAACTGCCCGTCCAGTATCAGTTTGCCGTTTTGCAGGTCCAGCTCCGTGGCGGCGTAGTCCGGTGTGGGCCGGGCATGACCGCAGTTGGTGCAGCGGTACGCGCCGATGTGGTTGTAGTGGACGTACTCGTATTCCATGGGTGCGTGGCATACCGGGCAGTAGGCCCCGTCACGATAGACCCCGGTGGGGGCCTCCGTATCCGTGGCGCAACGGTCCAGGCCGAACCACTTTACTTTTTTGTGGTCGATGGCAAAGCAGCTGGACAGGGGATCGTCGCCGTTCAGGATCAGCTCCGTATCGGGGTGGATGGCAGGGAGGATCGCGTCAAACACGCTTTCAGGGTGACCGTTCCGGGTGAGCTGGTCCCGATATAGGTTGGTAATGACAAATTCCGTGGGGTGGAAATACTTGAAGCTGTGGGCAGCGTACCGCTCGTCGCTTTCCAGCAGCAGCACATCTGCGTTGACCTTCCCCCCCAGGGTGGCGTGGGTCAGGATCAATGTGGTGACGCCCTCTACCTGATTGGAGCCTTCGGCGTTGTAAATGACGTTCTTGCCCTGAGCGCGCAGCACCGTGGCGATCATCTCCACGGTGGAGGTCTTGCCGTTGGAGCCGGTGACGGCGATGATATGTGGCGGCAGCTGTACCCGTTTCAAAATGTCCGGGCAGATCTTCAGGGCAAACTTGCCGGGCATAGAGCTGCCCTTGCCCACAAGCTTTCCTACAAATCGGCCCAGCTTGCAGACCACGATTGCTAAAAATTTCCGCATAGGTATCCCTCTTTCAGCGTTTATTTTCCAGCCAGATCATCAGCGCCGTCAAATCGGCGGGGCTGACACCGGAGATTCGGGACGCCTGTCCCAGATCCATGGGCCGCACGGCGGAGAGCTTCTCTCTTGCCTCCAGCCGCAAGCCCTGAATGGCGTTGTAATCCAGGTCCGGGGGCAGCTTGTGGCCCTCCACACGCTTGAACTCCGCCACTTGCTGCAGCTGGCGCTTGATGTAGCCCTCATATTTCACGGAGATCTCGATCTCCTCTGCAATATCCGCCGTCAGCGCCGGACGGTTAGGGTCAAAGGGCGCCAGCTCATCATAGTGGAGCTGAGGCCGCTTCAGCAGCGCCAACAGAGAACAGCCGTCCGGGGCATCGGCAGTGCCGTGCTCCGTCAGAAAAGCCGTCAACGCCGGGGAGGGAGCCACGCCGGTGTGCTCCAGCCGGTTGATCTCCCGCTGGATGGCATCGTACTTTTCCTCCACCGCCCGGAGCCGTTCCTCCGGCACGAGGCCGATCTCATAGCCTCGCCGGGTCAGCCGCTGGTCGGCGTTGTCCTGCCGCAGCACCAGCCGGTATTCGCTGCGGGAGGTCATGATGCGGTACGGCTCGTTGGTGCCCTTGGTCACCAGATCGTCGATCAGGGTGCCGATGTAGCTCTCCGCTCGGGAAAGGATAAAGGGGCTTTCCCCTTTTAGCTTCCGGGCGGCGTTGACACCCGCCACAAAGCCCTGAACGGCGGCCTCCTCGTATCCGGAGGAGCCGTTGAACTGCCCCGCGCCGTACAGCCCAGACACCTGTTTCGTTTCCAGCGTGGGCAGCAGGCCCAGCGGATCGATGCAGTCATATTCGATGGCATAGGCCGGGCGGGTCATGACCGCGCGGCGCAGTCCGGGTACGCTATGGAGCATCTGGATCTGCACCTCCTCCGGCAAGGAGGATGAGAACCCCTGAATATACAGCTCCTCCGTATTCAGTCCCATAGGCTCCACGAAAAGCTGATGGCGGAGCTTGTCCGGGAACCGGACGATCTTCGTTTCAAAGCTGGGGCAGTACCGGGGACCGATACCCTCAATAAGGCCGGAGTACATGGGGGCCCGGTCCAGGTTTTCCTGGACGATGCGCTTGGTCTCCTCGGTGGTCCACGTCAACCAGCACACAGCCTGATTGTAAGGTGGATTTTTCGTAGAATAGGAAAAGGGCACCGGGATCTCATCCCCTGGCTGGACTTCCATCTCGTCTAAGTCCACCGTCCGGGCGTTGACCCGGGGGGGCGTGCCGGTCTTGAACCGTCGCAGGGGCAGGTCCAGCTTCAGCAGAGAATCTGTCAGCGGTCCGGCGGCATGCAGCCCGTCGGGGCCGGAAGCCTCCACGCAGTTACCGATGATGGTGCGGCCCTTCAAATAGGTGCCGGTGGCCAGAATGACGGCTTTCACATCGTACACCGCGCCGGTGGACAGCACCACCTGCCGGACCGCGCCACCCTCTGCCCGAAGCTCCACCACCTCGCCCTGCCGCACCGTCAGGTGCTCCTGACATTCCAGAGTGTGCTTCATCCGTTCCTGATACTTCCGCCGGTCCGCCTGGGCCCGCAGGGACCAGACGGCGGGGCCTTTCCGGAGGTTCAGCAGCCGGTACTGGATGCAGCATTCGTCGGCGGCCTTCGCCATTTCGCCGCCCAGCGCGTCCAATTCCCGGACCAGATGGCCCTTGCCCGTGCCGCCGATGGCTGGGTTGCAGGGCAGATTGCCCACGGCGTCCAGATTGATGGTGAATACAATGGTCTCCAGTCCCAGCCGTGCGGCGGCCAGTGCCGCTTCGATACCGGCGTGACCAGCGCCGATGACGGCAATATCAAATTGTCCCGCAGAAAAAGTTTCCATCATAGTTGTATTCTATCCTTTTTTCAGGGTGACGACCGCGATCTGCGGCCGGTTGAACAAACGAAACGCCCATTTAGGGGAATTGCCCAGACCGCGGGAAACAAATACCTCCGCCCCCTCGCAGTCCGCATCGTTGCAGTGATAAAAGCCGCTGGTGAAGGACGGCAGCAGGTTCAGGTTGGTATCTACCAGCCCGTCGGTAA
>SAMEA104315439__coassemble_138_pt1 | contig 41644 bp, 51 predicted proteins | sample SAMEA104315439__metabat2_high_PE_013 | metagenome-assembled genome bin SAMEA104315439 (sample SAMEA104315439) | gut metagenome | biome: Monkey gut; feature: monkey-associated habitat; material: faeces | place: China | collected 2013 | reverse complement strand
AGATTGGCAGCTCCGGGGACGTCGCCCGGATCAACTGCACTGGAAGAGATTCCGTAATTTGCTGTGCTGGACAAGGATCTGTGGTAAAAGCGCCAATTGGCTGCTGGATCACGCTTGCGGAGTGGAAATACGATGGAGCAAAGGAGCGATACGTTCCGGTATGTGTAAAAACGGAGTATGTCGATGGGGAAAAAATCAAAGCGGATACGCCGTACACGCTGAAAAACGGGGAGTTCGTGGAGGCTGAGCGTGATGGAGAATAAATCTGACAAGTGTACCAGCTGCAAGTACCGAATTGCCCCGGTGGAGGAAGAACCGTGATCCATCTAGGCGACATCACAAAAATCCGCGGCTGCACCGCCCCAGTCGTTGACTGCATCATCGGCGGCAGCCCCTGCCAGGATTTGAGCATTGCCGGTAAAAGAGCCGGACTTGCCGGAGAGCGGTCAGGGCTGTACATGGAGCAAATCAGAATCATCAAGGAGATGAGAGAGCATGACAGAGCAAATGGACGGTCAGGTGAGTTTATTCGCCCAAGATTCATGGTCTGGGAAAACGTGCCGGGAGCGTTCAGCAGCAACAAAGGAAAAGACTTTGCCGCAGTCCTCGAAGAAGCGGTCAAAATCGCAGAGCCGGAAGCCCCCCCTGTTCCTATGCCTCAAAAAGGCTGGCCCACAAGCGGATGCCTCATGGGAGACGGATGGAGCGTTGCTTGGCGTGTACTCGACGCACAGTTTTGGGGAGTGCCCCAGCGCCGCCGTAGAATCGCGCTTGTCGCAGATTTTGGAGGCGCAACCGCACCCGAAATATTATTTGTCCGCAAAAGCTTGTCAGGGCATTTTGAACCGGGCAGAGCGGAGAGGGAAGGAACTTCCTCCGGTGCTGAAAAAAGCACTGGAAATCCAGTCTACTGCTTGCAGGGAAACGGAATCGACCGAGCCGATACCGCCGGATGCAACGGGCGAGGCTGGACGGAAAACGTCAGCTACACCATGAATACCATCGACCGCCCGGCTGTGCTGGATATGAGTCACGCCTGCGATGTGATCCGGGACTGCGGCGATATCGTTCCGAGTTTGCGAGCCCGGATGGGCACCGGTGGGAATAATGTGCCGCTTTGCTACGGAATCGGCAATGGGCAGGTAAACGGAGCGGTGAACATTCAGCCGGAGATGAGCCGCACGCTGAGCACCATGCACGATGCGCAGGGAGTGCTGCTCCCGGATATGACGCCCCGCCGGTTGACCCCGTTGGAATGCGAGCGGCTGCAGGGATTCCCGGACGGCTGGACGGACATCGGGGAATGGGTGGACAGCAAGGGGAAAACCCGGAAAACCACTGATTCCGCCCGGTACAAAGCCTTGGGAAACAGCATTGCTTTACCGCCCTGGAAATGGGTGCTGAAACGGCTCTGCGCCCAGTATGAGCGGGACGCAACCATGGCGAGCCTGTTTGACGGAATTTCCGGATTTTGCGTAATTTGGGCACAGCTGAACGGGATCGACAGTATAAAATTTACCTCAGAAATCGAAGAGTTTCCAATGGCGGTTTGTAAAAAGCATTTTGGCAACGAAGAAACTGGACAAAAAGGAGATTTCCATGAAGCAATTCTCGGAAGAAACAAGGGCTAAAATGTCAGAAAAGGCAAAATTGAGATGTGCCGACCCGGAATGGTTAAAAAAACAGCATGAACGGGCTACGAAGCTTCCAATTGACATTGTGACTTCCATGTACCGTGACGGACATACACAGCTGGAAATTGCAAATGTATTGGGCGTTTCGCAAAAAGTTATATGGCGATTTATGAAAAACCATGGGATAAAGGCGAGGGTTGCCGCTAAGAGAAACCAGTTTGGCAAAAACAATTCCACATGGCGCGGGGGAATCGTGAAAGATGAGCACGGATATGTACTTGTCAAAAGCGATGGACACCCACGGGCGAAAGCGTGTGGCGGATATGTGAGGGAGCATATTCTTGTCGCAGAAAAAGAAATTGGAAGACTTTTGACCGAGAACGAGGTTGTACACCACATTAATGGGAACAAGTCCGATAACAGACCGGAAAACCTTGCTGTAATGACAAAGGGTGAACACAGTGCATATCACCGGCAGAAGGTAAAGACAATCGTCCCAATGGCGGTGACGAAATATCATTTTGGAGGTGAAAGCCATGAATAAAGCCTTGTTGTCCTCAAAAAAGATGGACTGGTGCACACCGCAGGCGTTTTTTGACGATCTGAACCGTGAATTTCACTTCGTTCTGGACGCAGCTGCAATGCCTGAGAACGCCAAATGTACGCAGTATTTTACCCCGGAAACGGACGGGCTTTCCCGGAGTTGGGACGTGGGCGGTTCGGTTTTCTGCAACCCGCCATACGGGCGGCAGCTGGGAAAATGGGTTGAAAAAGCCTATCAAGAACATATCCACACGGGGGGGACAATCGTCCTTTTGATTCCCGCACGGACGGACACAAGCTATTTTCACGACTACATTTATGGCAAGGCAGAAATCCGGTTCCTGCGGGGGCGGCTAAAATTCGAGGACGAACACGGAAATGCCGGGGACGCAGCACCGTTCCCGAGCATGGTAGTGATTTACAGGTAAGCCCGGAAGCGGGCGGAAAGGATGATAAAAATGCTGGAAATGAAGTACAAGAACAAGCGCGTTAAGCCGTACCGGCTTGCGGATGGAACATACAAGGGGTTCCCGTACTACGTCCTCAGTCTGGGAGCACACCCCTGCGCCTATGTGGACGTGTCTGCGCTTTCTGAGTGCGGGATTGATACCTGGCGCATTGATTGCCACGGCGGAATTACATACTTAGATAGTCACTTGGCAACGGTTGACAATGTAGGCTGGTTCATCGGCTGGGACTATGCGCATTGCTACGATTAAAGCGGTATGGTTCCGGATTGTTTCGCCGGAAACCTCAAACGGTGGACTACAGGGGAAATCGTTGAGGAGTGCAAGAATGTGATAGACCAGATCGCGGAACTCAGAAATCACGAAGGAGGCAGCGGCAATGGCTGAATTAAAAACATACACAGAGGCCGAACTGAAAGAAATCCTGTGCAACCACAAACATTGGGTGCTAGAGGACTGCAACGGTTGGGAGAATATGCGAGCCTACCTGACCGGAGCCGACCTGACCGGAGCCGACCTGTCCGGAGCCTACCTGTACGGAGCCGACCTGTACGGAGCCTACCTGACCGGAGCCAACCTGTCCGGAGCCTACCTGACCGGAGCCTACCTGACCGGAGCCAACCTGTCCGGAGCCTACCTGTACGGAGCGAAAAACGTTCCGTTCGTCCCGATGGCTTGCCCGGATACAGGCTCTTTCACGGCTTGGAAAAAGGCGGGCGGCTACATCGTGCGGCTGCTGGTTCCGGCTGATGCAAAACGCAGTTCCGCCACCGGGCGCAAGTGCCGCTGTGATAAGGCAATCGTGACGGCTATCCAAAATCCGGACGGCACAGATTCCGGCATTGACAGTGTAGCCAGCAATAGAGACAAGACGTTCGTCTACAAGATCAACGAGCTTGTTGCCGTCCCGGATTTCTGCGAGGACAGATTCCAGGAATGCGCCGCCGGAATCCATTTTTTCATCAATCGTCAGGAGGCGGTGGAGTACAATGGTTAAAGCGGTACTTATCAGCATCCGCCCGGAGTGGGTGAAAAAGATTCTGGACGGGGAAAAGACGCTGGAAGTCAGAAAGACCCGTCCGAAACTGGAAGCGCCTTTCAAGGTTTACATCTATTGCACTGCCGGAAACCTGAGTTATGAGGTTAATAACGGGATGATGTGCAATATTAGCGGCGGAAAACTGGTTGTTGGGGAGTTCATTGCCGATACATTCGTCACCGACAGGACATTGGGGCACGATGAATTATTCAATTCAGCCGCCTGCATGGAAAAAACGGATATGGAAAAGTATTCGGCGGGAAAGACGTTGTATGGCTGGCACATTTCCAGCTTGAAAGTCTACGACAAGCCACTTAACATTGCGGCATTCCGGAAGCCAGAGCTTCCCACGGGGCTGCGGTACGTAGAGGATGCAATCAAACGCCCGCCCCAGAGCTGGTGCTATGTGGAGGAATTGAAATGAGTGATTATATCAGCCGAGAGGCGTTTATCGCTGATTGTGAGGGACGGTATTGCGCCCATTGCAAAGAGCAAGGGGAAGATGCGAATGGTGTTATATGCCGTGCGTGCTGGGTTGATGATATGTTGTCGGAGGTGCTGGACGCTCCCGCCGCCGATGTGGAGCCGGTGCGGAACGGGCGGTGGGAACCCGGAAACCCAATCTGCCCAGTATGCGGAGAGGATAAATTTAAGGGTTTAGACGCAGATATTTGGAGTGATTGGAATCCGGCCTACTGCCCCAACTGCGGCGCAAAAATGGAGGACGAAAATGCGACATTGTAGCAGTTGCGCACACTGCATCCTGGACATAAAGGCATTGCGGTATTGCGGTGTCGTTGTCGATAAATGCAAACTGACAGATAATTTGGTCCTAACACCGTTTATCGATGGGATTATGTGTAAATGTTATAAAAAACGTTTTGCCACCCCAGCAAAACAAAGACAGGAGGAAGCAAAATGACGATTGACAGAGCAGCCGAAATCCTTGACCCCAACCACCGGGAGCGTTACGACGGCCTGGACGAGGTCAACCAGGCCTGCCGGATGGGCATGGAGGCGTTGGAGCGGACAAGGTGGATTCCGTGCAGCGAGAGGATGCCGGATGGCAAGGAATGACTACATAGCCCAGCGGGACGCCATCCGGAGGGAATTCTTCCTTTCCGGGATGGAGCTGGAAGGGCAGAGAACCGTGGACATGATGTGTCTTGTTCTCCATGATCCGGAGATCATGGGCAAGGATACCTTTGGTGCGGAACGGCTGAAAACCGTTGTCAGGGCCATTCAGGAGCGGGAGGAACTGTACCGGGAAGCGTTTTTGCACAACCCGGAAACGGACTGGTGGCAGGAGGCGCTGGACAGGGGCCTGCGGGAAATATTCGGGGACAAACTGGAACCGTTTGAAAAGCGGTATCCGAATCAGAAAAAATGGGACTACGGAAAGGCGTGGAAGAAATGAATATTATCTTAGTGATTTTTGCGTATGTTGCACTGGCTGGAATCTGGGTTGCAGGGCTTACGATCGGTGCGGAAAAGTTTTGCCCGGACTATGATTCATGGTGTGACGTCTGGCCAATCCTGTGCGGTGTCTTCTGGCTGTTTGCGGGGATTCCCGCAGCGGCGTATATCTTTGCACAGTGGTATCTGGGAAAGGATTGGAAGAAATGAAAGATAAACTAAAAGTTGTGATTCTGGGAACGGCGCTTGCACTGCTGGCTATCGTTGCCATGCTGGCCCTTAGCGGCTGCACCGAAGCGGAAAAGGTAAACTACAACATTGCAAAGCAGGCGGACTATTTCGAGTCCGAACGCCGTGTGACCGTCTACAATGCCCGTACAGATAAGATCGTGCTGGAAATCGAAGGATACATAGCCATATCCAACAACGAAAGCAACGAACTTGTGGTAACGGCAAAGGTCGGCCCGGACCAGTACAAGAAGAACTATGTTTACCTGAACGCCTATACCCTGTATGTGGTGGAAGATATTACCGGGACGCACACAGACCCATGGCACTACAAAATGTATCTGCACACCTGGGATCAGATCAGCGTGGGGGTGAAACCGTGAAACTTGGCTTGCGCGGGAAATGGCTGCCGTGCGTCAACGACGCCGAGAGCGGCAAGAAGGAACGGCAGGAGCTTATGGGGACGGTGGTATACGTCCATCCCCTTGGCAGGTTTTACGTGGTAAGGTTTGATTGTGGGTTCTGCGAATCCTTTATCTGACAGGGGGCGGGGAATGTGACAAGCCGATGGCAGAAGCTGATACAGTGCCCGTTTAACACGGGGGAGGACGGTGTAAGCCGGATACACTGTGAAGGGCTGACTCAGGGCGGGAGTATCCAGTTGTTTTTCAGGCGGAAGGAAGACTTTGTAGATCACATGGCCGGATACTGCTGCAACCGGTATGCGCATTGCCCGATTTACAAAACGATCATCCGGGAAAAGTACCCGGATGAGGAATAAAAAAGCAAGGCAGGGGCCCGAAAGCTCCTGCCTTGTTTTTATGCAATTTCCGGCAGCAGACCAAGGATGCGCTGCATCATCAGCCGGGTATACAGGGGGCATTCGCGCACCCCCCTGCACCAGTCTTCCACGGTCCGGCGTGGGATGCAAAAGTGTTCCGCAAATGCTGCCTGGGTCATGCCGACAGCGGCAACGATCTCCCGCACGGGGCGGTGGACGGCGTCCCAGACGGCCCGGAGGTCGGAGACGCGGGAAGCGGGAACCTCCGCCTCCGGGGAATCGTCCCAGATGTCGGACAGGGACAGGTCCGAAACGTAGGCGTCAATGTCGGTGTAGGTTGCGCACTCCCGGGCGCAGAAGGGAAATTGGGCATCAGTCATGCAAATCACCTCCATAGTACTTACAGATCCGTTTCATCGACGTCCAGCGTCCACTCGTCGCCCCGGGCGATCTCGTCCTCCGTAAGTGCTTGCAGGCACTCACCGTCCTCCCCGCGATTGGCGGCGGCGCACTCGCCTTTCCACCATTCGATCATGTCCCGGGTGTCGGCGTCGCTGGCAAGTATTGCGTCGGAGCCTTCCTCCCGGCCCCGGCCAAAATCCCGTGCGAAGCAGCCGTTGTCCATATCGTCGAAGCAGTCTGGTTCATACCCGGCGTTCCAGCCGCCGCGCCACAGCTTCAGGGTGATCTTGATGATCTTGGATTCAGTCTTGATAGTCATAGTGTTCACCATTCCTTTCAGTCTTCCACCCACTCGGGGGATACAAACATGTGTTCGTCCTTCCGGAGTTTCCGGACGCTGGCGTTTTCGTACTGACGGGCGATACGGTCGGCGGCCTGCTTGTTACGGGCGTATCTGCGGGCCTTGATGTCGTAGGATTCGGTAAAAGCTTCGATCTGGTAAATGGTACGGTATTTCATAATTATTTCCCTTTCTGCCTTTTGGCTTTGAATGTTGTTTTGTTTTCCCTTTGACTGTCTGTATTATACCACGCATTGCGTGGAATGTCAAGGGGCAAAATAAAAAAATCCCAAAATTTTTTTGGGAGACCGGCGTACAGGTTGGGGGCTGGGATTTGCTACCATATCTGTATGGATCAAGGGGGGGGAGGCAGGATGCAGGACTGGGAGCGCATCCGGACGGAATATGTAACCACGACGGCATCCTACCGGGAACTTTGCAAAAAATATGGTGTTCCCCTGGCTACGCTGGCCAAGCGCGGGAAAAAGGAACAGTGGGCAGAAAAGCGGGAACAGCACATAAACAGGGCCGAAACAAAGGTATTACAGGCGGTGGAAAACCGGAAGGCATCCAGCGCCGGGAAAATTTACGACGTATCCATAAAGCTTTTGGACAAAATCGCGGAAACGGCGGGCACGGATGGGCTGTGTGCCAAGGATCTGCGCAGTCTTACCGCCGCCCTGAAGGACCTGCGGGAAATCCAGGGTATCCGGACGCCGGAGGAACTGGAAGAACAGCGGGCAAGGATCGAAAAGCTGAAACGGGAAGCCGCAGAAAGGGAAAGCGGGCAGGAAATTGCCGTGGAGCTGGGTGAAGTGAATAAATATGCAGAATAAAACGCTGGTCATGCCTCCGCCCAACGCGAAACAGGAACTTGCGCTGATGGAAACCCATCGTTATGTGGGCTACGGCGGCGCACGGGGCGGTGGGAAAAGCTGGTTCGTCCGATGGAAAGCGGTGCTGCTGTGCCTCCGCTACCCGGGAATCAAGATTCTGATCACCCGGCGAACCTACAAGGAACTGTTCAACAACCACATTGCCCCCCTGTCGCAGATGCTGGCGGGGGTGGCCCGGTACAACAAATCCGATAAACTGTTTACCTTTCCAAACGGCAGCACGATTGCCTTTGGTTACTGCGCCACGGACGCCGATCTGGGCCAGTATCAGGGCGCGGAGTACGATGTATGGTTCGCCGACGAGGCAGGCCAGTTCCGGGAGGAATGGCTGAAACAGATCAATGCCTGTGTCCGGGGTGTGAACGGATTCCCCAAGCGAACCTATTACACCCTGAACCCCGGCGGGCCCAGTCACGGGTATTTCAAACGTGTGTTCGTAGACCGGGATTTCCGGGAGGACGAGCATCCGGAGGAATATCGGTTCATCCAGGCACTGGTCAGCGACAATGCGGCTTTGCAGGAAAGCCAACCGGACTATGTGCGGACGCTGGAAGCGCTGCCACCGAAGATCCGGGCGGCGTGGCTGTACGGCGACTGGAATATATTCGAAGGACAGTTTTTCGAAGATTTCCGGACGGTTCCGGACAAGGAATCCTGCAAAAAGGCAGGGATCACCACGGAACAGGCTGCGGCGGAAGGCCGATGGGTGCATGTGATCGAACCGTTCGACCTGAACGTGGGCGAAAAGCGCGGCTGGAACATTATGCGATCCTATGATTTCGGCTACAACAAGCCCTTTTCGCTGGGATACTGGGCGGTGGACTATGACGGGACGCTGTACCGGATTCTGGAAATCTATGGATGCACGAAAACCCCCAACGAAGGGTGGAAATGGACGCCGGAAGAACAGTTCCGGTACTTCCGGGACTTTGAAAGTCAGCACCCGTGGTTAAAGGGGCGGAAAATCGTGGATTCCGTAGCTGATCCGGCCATCTGGGACGCCAGCCGGGGAGAAAGCATTGCGGAAACGGCGGAACGGTACGGGATCTATTTCTCCCCCGGGGACAATCAGCGGATCGCCGGGTGGATGCAGGTACACTACCGGCTGCAATTTGACGACAACGGGTATCCCCGGATGTACGTGTTTAACACCTGCAAGGCGTTTATCCGGACGATGCCCCTGATGATGTACAGCGAAACAAAGCCGGAAGACCTGGACACGACGCTGGAAGATCACTGCCCGGACGAAGTGCGGTACATGTGCATGTCCAGACCCATCAAGCCCATTGTGGCCAAAAAGACCATAACGGTCTACGGCGATCCCCTGAATCAGATTTTCGGAAAGCGGAGGAATGGAGTATGAGCCAAAGTGTCAGAATCCCCACCACGGCGAACCCGTGGAAATGCCGTCTGAACGGCGTGGAATACAGCTACCCGGCGGGCAGCACCCAGACGGTGCCGGACGGGGTGGCAAAAATCATTGCGTCCATGGACACGTTCCCCCCGGAGGCGGCGGAACCGGTAAATCCGTGGGCAATCCCCATGGCGTCTACCACGGCCCCGGGACTGGTTGCCATGGGTGCGGCGGTAGCAGACGCGGCGGGGGCTGCGCCCACGGCGGCGGAGTTCAAGGCCCTGCTGGACAGCCTGCGGAACGCCGGGGTGATCGATAAGGCCCCGGACGAAAACTAAGGGGTGCGGGAATGGAGCTGGAAAGAAAGCCCGACATGGGGCAGGAGCCGGAGATGATTCCGGACGGGCGCGCCCCCATCGGGGAGGAACAGTGCCGGAGATTCACGGAGATCCTGCAGAAGTACAACGCCGGGAAGGCCCAGACCACAGCCCGGATACAATCCAGCGAACAGTGGTGGAAGCTGCGGAACACGGCGCAGGAGCAAAGCTTCACGGCCATCGGGGCAGACGGCGGGTGGAACTCCCGTTCCGGATGGCTACACAACGTTATCGTCAGCAAGCACGCGGACGCCATGGAGAACTACCCGGAACCGAACATCCTGCCCCGGGAGGCGGGAGACCGGCAGGAGGCCGCCATGCTGTCCGGCATTATCCCCTGTGTGCTGGAACAAAACGAGTTCGAGGACACGTACAGCGACGTCATGTGGCAGAAGCTGAAGACCGGCACCGGCGTTTACAAAGTGGTGTGGAACCGGCACAAGCTGAACGGACTGGGCGACATTTCCGTGGAACGGGTGAATCTGCTGAATCTGTACTGGGAGCCGGGGATCACGGACATCCAGAAAAGCCGGTTTGTGTTTCACACTGAGCTGCGGGACAAGGATCTGCTGCTGGAGGAACACCCGGAGCTGGAGGACAAGGTGAAATCCAGCGCCTTTGTATCGGCAAAGTTTTTGTACGACGATTCCGTCAGCACCGATGACAAGGTGACGGTCATTGACGTGTACTACCACCGGACGGTGGGCGGGAAGAAAACCCTGCAATACTGCCAGTACGTGGGGGACGCGGTGCTGTACGCCACGGAAAACGAACCGGGAATGGCGGAACGGGGGCTTTACGACCACGGGCTGTACCCGTACGTGTTTGACGCGCTGTATCCCATCGAAGGAAGCCCCTGCGGATACGGGTATATCGATATCTGCAAGAACCCCCAGACGGAAATCGACCTGCTGAAAACGGCGTTTGTGAAGAATTCCATGGTGGGCGCCACACCCCGGTACTTTGTTCGGGGAGACGCGGGGGTGAACGAGGAAGAGCTGGCAGACCTTAGCAAGCCCTTTGTCCATGTGCCCAACGTGGACGACAACTTTATGCGCCGGATCGAGCACACGTCGCTGGACGGAAACTACATCAATTTTCTGAACGCCACCGTCAACGAACTGCGGGAGACAAGCGGCAACACGGAGACCAGCAACGGCTCCGTTTCCTCCGGCGTTACGGCGGCTTCCGCCATTGCCGCGCTGCAGGAAGCATCCGGCAAGGGAAGCCGGGATTCCACCCGGGGCAGCTACCGGGCGTACACCCAGATCGTGAACCTGTGCATCGAACTGATCCGGCAGTTTTACGATCTGCCCCGGCAGTTCCGGATCGTGGGGCAGTACGGGGCGCAGGAGTTCGTGACCTACAGCAATCAGGGGATTCAGCCACAGCCGCAGGGGATGGACTTCGGCTTTGACATGGGATACCGGCTTCCGGTGTTCGACATCAAGGTCAGCGCCCAGAAAAAGAACGTGTACACCAAGGTTACCCAGAATGAACTGGCCCTGCAGTTCTTCCAGATGGGCTTTTTCAACCCCCAGATGGCGGATCAGGCGCTGGCGTGTCTGGACATGATGGACTTTGACGACAAGCAGCAGATCATGCAGATGGTATCCCGGAACGGGACGCTGGGGGAAAAGCTGATGCAGTACATGCAGTTGGCCCTGACCCTCGCCCAACGCTACGAACCGGAAGCGGCGGAGATGATCGCACAGGATGTGGCAACGTCCATGGGCGGCGGCACGCCGGGGGGCGCGGCAAGCGTCGAGCTGAACCAGGCGGACAACATTGCCGGGGTGCAGAAGGAAGAACCGGGAATCGTGAAAAACGCCCGGGCAAGAGCCGGAGAGGCTTCCAGCGTCGACCGGAACGGGGGAGGAACCAAGGCATGATCACAATCACCTACTACCGGGAACACTGCCGGGTGCGCATTGACGGGCACGCGGGGTATGCCCCGGAGGGACAGGACATTGTATGCGCGTCCGTTTCGTCCCTTGCCTACACGCTGGCGGCCAACGCCCAGCGGCTTGCTGCCATCGGTGCGGCCGGTGATCTGGTGTGCACGCTGGACAAAGGTACGGGAGAAATTGGGGTAACGCCGAAAAGGAAATACCGGGGCAGCGTGGAAATGGTGTTCCGGACGGTGTGCGCCGGGTTCGAGATGCTGGCGCAAAGCTATCCCGATTACATCCGGTACGAAATTCACGGGTAAGCCCAAGGGAACATTCCCTTTCGCTGATATTTGGGGCCATGCCCCCGGACCCGCCGCCCGGAAAGCGGCAGAATATGCGGAGGTAATACGCATGAAGCTTTGGAAATGGCTGAACCTGCAGCTGTTTGCCGACGGTGCCGGAGACGGCGGGGCGGCTGACGGCGGGGAAGCACCAGCCGAAACGGGCGAAAACGCCGCTGACGCCGAGCGGCAGAGACTGCTGGAGCTGAATGTTCCGGCGGACAAGGTGGAACGATGGGCGAAAAGGAAGGAAGCACGGGAAAAGCGGAACGGTACTTACCGCGCCCCGGCACCTGCCAAGCCGGACGCCACGGCAAAAACGGAACCCACCAAGGAAACGGAAGAAACCAAGGAACCGGAGAAGGAAGAACCCGCCAAAAAGCCAAGTTTTGACGATCTGATGAAAGACCCTGAGTACAACAAGGCCATGGAAAAGATCATGAAAGCGCGGCTGAAGGACGCCAAACCCGCCGAAGAGTTTGTAAGGAGCGTTCTCCCGGCCATTGCGAAAGCATACGGCATGGAGGGGCAGACAGACCTTGCGGCCATTCAGAAGGCGATTCTGGGCAAGAGCGAACAGGAAGCCGAGGACAAAAAGGCTTATGAGCTGGGGCTTGACCCGGAGACCTACCGGCAGGTTCTGAACGACCAGCGGGCCGAGCAGGAAACCATTCAGGAGAAGCGGCTGAGAGAGCACGCGGAACGGGTGATCCGGGAGTCGGAAGCCCTGAAAAAGGTGATCCCGAGCTTTGACCTGATGGCGGAACGGGCGAACAATCCCGTCTTTTGCAGGATGGTGGACAACCCGGACAACCCTGTCCCGCTGGATGTTGCCTATCGGGCGGTGCACCACGATGAGCTGGTCAGCACCGCAGTACAGGAGGCTATCCGGCAGACCCAGCAGAAGTTCTCCAATTCGGTTCAGGCAGGAGCCAAGCGCCCGGACGAGGCGGGCACTGCCAGACAGGCATCTTCCGTTGCAACGTTCGATTACGCAAAGGCATCCAAGGCGGAGCGGGAAGCACTGAAAGCCCGCATCCGGGAGGCTGCCGCAAGGGGAGAGTATTTAAAGCCCGGAGGTTAACCGGGACCCTCCCCCGCTACAACAAAAAAACGGAGGAGAAAAAACAATGATTACCAAAATTTGCATGCTGTTTGTAAACCTGCAGCTGTTCGCTGACGCGGGAACGCTGGTGAACGCTACCGGAAACTACGTGAACGCCTACACCGGCGCCACCGAGGCATTCAGTGGCCCCAACACCCTGAGCGGGGAGCTGAAGACCTTCTACGATACCGAGCTTCTGGAAAACGCGAGGATCGAGGCATATTACGGACAGTTCGCCAAGAAGCAGCGGCTGCCCAAGAACCACGGCACCACCATGGAGTGGCGGAAGTGGAACACCTTTGCCAACGCCGGAAAGCTGACCGAAGGTGTGATCCCCACCGGTCAGAAGTTCGGCATGTCCAGCAAGACCGCGTCCATCGACCAGTACGGCACCTTCGCCGCCATTTCCGACCGGCTGGAATTCCACGCCTACGACAACACCATTCTGGGCGCCACCGAGGAAATGGGCGCGTCCGCCAGCAAGACTCAGGAGACCCTGATCCGGGACAGCCTGCTGACCAACACCAACGTGCTGTACGCAGACAACATCACGCTGGCAACCGGTGTAAGCGCCGGTACGCCCACCCAGCCTGCCGAGATGGAGGCAAGCGCCACGGCGCTGTGCCTGTTTACCCCGGACACCATTGCCCGGGCCGTCCGGATCATGAAGATGAACCGGGTGCCCACCATCAACGGAAAATATTACTGCGTGGTATCCCCTTCCGTCGCTTATGATCTGCGGAATCACAAGGACTGGATCGAGGCCCACAAGTACGCTGCCACCACCGAGATCTTCAACGGTGAAATCGGTGAGCTGCACGGCGTTCGTTTCATCGAAAACGTGTTTGCCCCCATTCTGGGCGGAACCACCTACAAGAACAAGGCGAACGGCGCGACCTACGCCAGCTACATGTTCGGCAAGGACGCCTTCGGCATCATCGACCCCGAGGGCGGCAACCTTGAAACCATCATCAAGAGCAAGGAAGAGGCAGGCGGCCCCCTGAACCAGTTCAGCACCGTAGGCTACAAGTTCGAGTTCGGCGCGACCGTGCTGTACACCGAGCGGGTGCTTCGGATCATGAGCTGCTCCACCTTCTCCGGCTCCGACGAACTGAACTAAGGAGTGACCAAAAATGGCAAAGACGGAAAGCCCCATGGTGGATCTGAGGATTCCCCGGGGCAGAAGCAACGAAGAGCCGTATGTCATGATCGGCATTAACGGCGTGAACTGGCAGCTGCCCAAGGGGCAGACCAGCAAGGTACCCCAATACGTTGCCGACGAGTACAACCGTGCTCAGGAAGCCGCGGAACGGCTGAGCGAGAAAATCGACAGCATCCAGCGGGAGGAACAGGCGGCCAACGCCTACGAGCGCGCCAAGATCGGCGGCTGACGGGAAACAGGAAAGGGAGGCACACTGCCTCCCTTTTTTGGAAGGAGACGCTATGACAAAAGAAGAAGCGATTCAGAGGGCAGACGCCCTTGTTTATAACCAGTACACCCGGCAGGAAAAAATGGAGTGGCTGGGACGGGCCAACGCCATGGTGCAGCGGGCGATCTTCGACACCCACGAGGGGGAGCCGGAGGAAGTCCCGGAACCCTACGACAGTCTGTATGTCCACTGGCTGGAAGCACAGGTGCACTATCACAACGGGGATTATGACCGGTACAACGGGGCGATCCTGCTGTTCAACTCCGAGCTTGCGGCATACGCGGCGGAGTACAACAAGCGGAATCCGCCCAAAGCCAGAGCCGGACGGTTCATTTTCTAGGAGGCAGGTATGGAATATCCAACGCTGAATACGATTGCCTCCACGAAAGAGGCCGTGGAGGAATTCCGGGGATACAACCACAATCTGCGGATCGGAGACGGGGAAAACTGGGACGAGGAAAATCTGACGTCGGACTTCTACCCGGTATTCTCCCCCCGGAAGGCACGTGGTTACTACGCCACGCCAGCAAGCCCGCAGGGGATGATTGCAAAAGAGGTCCTCTGCTACGTGGACGGTGAGAACTTTGTGTACGGGTCTCAGGTGATCGCGCTGGGGCTGTCCACGGCGGCGGAGGACTGCCCGAAAAAGCTTGTGTCCATGGGCGCTTACGTGGTCGTATTCCCGGACAAAAAGTACGTGAATACGGCGGATCTTACGGATTTCGGCAGCATGGAGGCATCTTACACCAGCACGGGAACGGTGACGTTCACCATGTGCACCTCCGACGGGACGGACATGGAGAACGTGACGGTATCCGGCACGGCACCGGAAAGCCCGGAGAACGGGCAGTACTGGCTGGATACCTCCGGAAGCCCGAACGTGCTGAAAAAGTGGACGGTGACCACGGCGGTGTGGGTGACCATCCAGACCACCTATGTCAAGATCGCATCGGACGGGATCGGGTCCGGCTTTGCCGTGGGAGACGGGGTGACCCTCTCCGGGATCACGGCGGAGGGTCTGAGCGGCCTGAACGGTTCGGCGCTCATCTACGGTCAGGGAGACAACTATCTCGTGGTGGTTGGCGTGCTGGGGAATCAGGTGACCCAGACCGGGGCGGTGACCGTAAAGCGGACGGTTCCGGACATGGACTTCGTGACGGAGAGCGGAAACCGGCTGTGGGGCTGCCGGTACGGCGCGGCTGCGAACGGAGAGACGGTGAACGAAATCTACGCCTGCAAGCTGGGCGATTTCAAAAACTGGAACGTTTACGCAGGGACCGCCACGGACGCCTACACCGCCTCCGTCGGCTCTGACGGGCCGTTTACCGGGGCGGTCACACACCTGGGGTATCCCCTGTTCTTCAAGGAGAACTGCATGCACAAGGTGTACGGCAATTATCCCAGCAACTTTCAGATCCAGATGACCGCCCTCCGGGGCGTACAGGAAGGATGCGGGGAAAGCCTTGCCATTGTGGGTGAAACCCTGTTCTACAAGGCCCGTGGCGGCGTGTGTGCCTTTGACGGGAGCCTTCCGGTGGATGTGTCGGCGGCGCTGGGAAAGGTACAGTACGGCTCTGCCGTGGGCGGGGCCGTGGGAGACAAGTACTATATTTCCATGGCGGACACGGCGAGGGTGTGGAGCCTCTTCGTATACGACACCAGCACCGGGATCTGGCACCGGGAGGACGGGCTGCACGTTGAGTCCTTTGCCACGCTGAAAAGCGAGCTGTACGCGGTGGACGCCTCCAACCGGAACATTCTTGCGCTGCTGGGCAGCGGGGAGGCTGCGGAGGACACGGTGCAGTGGATGGCGGAGACGGGAGACCTGGGACTCAGCGACCCATACGGCAAGTACATTACCAAAATCTCCATGCGTATGCTGGTAAGCCCGGAGACGAGCATTGACCTGTTTGTAAACTACGATTCCGGGACGGAATGGGAGCACCTGTGCAGCATCCGCTCCATGCATCTGCGGAGTATCACGGTTCCGGTGCGTCCCCGGCGGTGCGACCACCTCCGGCTGCGGCTGAAAGGGGAAGGAAACGTGAAAATCTACTCCATCGTCAAGACCATTTCCGGAGGGGGCGACACGGTATGAATCTGAGGCTGCCGAACATCACCGGGGCCACGGTGGGCGAACGGCTGGAACAGGTGGTACGGTATCTGTTCTCGCTGGTGAATGACCTGAACTTTGCGCTGGGACAGCGGGAACAGGAGAAGCTACAGCAGACGGCGGGAAGTGAGCGCACCGAGGAAAACAACAGACTGCGCCCAAAATCGGTTACCACGGACATTCTTGCGGATGGTGCCGTTACCAATGACAAGATTGCGGACGGTGCAATTGACAAAAGCAAGCTTTCGTTTTCTACAGATTTGATAGCCGGTTCTGGAATTGCCGTGGACGGGCGGAAGATCAGCACAGTTGCACCCCGGAATCTGCTGGATAACAGCGACTTCCGGAACCCGGTGAACCAGCGGGGGCAGGGCAGCTATAGCGGTTCCGGGTATGGTATTGATCGGTGGAGATTGTGGGATGATTACGCCACTATAACGGTCAACGCTGCTAGTATTACCATTTCCGGGAATACTGCGTGGCAGTATTTGAAAGAGACGCCCCCAGAAGTTGGGAAAACGTACACTGCTGCTGTCAAGAAAGCGGATGGGACCATTTCGCTGTGTTCCGGCATTATGCCTAGCAGTGGCGTTTGTGCATCGAACGAATGCATGCAAATCGGCGTTGATGGCAACAACGGATCTATATATTTTGGGCTGAAAATTGGGTCATACGTTTGGGCAGCGTTGTATATCGGGGAATTCACCACAGAAACGCTTCCGGAATATCAGCCGAAGGGCTGGGCTGTAGAATTGGCGGAGTGCCAGCGGTATTACAGATATTATCAATATGTCACATGTGCCGTCCCCGGAAATCCATGGGCGTGGTTTGCGCTGAACTACCCGCCCATGCGTGCAGTTCCAATCCTAACCACCGGTGCGCTATATGCCGGTGGCAGTACACAGATAAGCGGCGCTAAAATTACCAGCGCCCGTGTGAGTGAGACTGGCGTATCTGTTGTATACATTACAGGAGCAAGCGAAAACACATATTATGCGGAAAACGTTGAACTTTCGGCGGAATAATAGGATAGAAAGGACTGAAAGATCATGGGAAACTTAAATCTTGTAACCGGCTACAGAGGGGCGGCACATGTGACGTCTTCTGCTTTTATGGATATGGAGGGATAAGGCATGACGGAAGAAGAACGGAAGCGGCTGGCGGGGCAGAAGGTGGAGCCGCAGAGTCAGCAGGAGCAGCAGAACGCAGGAGGACAGGCGGTAGAGCCTGCCCAGTCCGTGCAGCCCGCACAGGACACGGGGAGCAGCGTACCGCAGGTCAGCCCCTCGGTGAAGAGCGCACAGGAGGCGCTTCAGAAATCCCTGAGCAACAAGCCCGGGGCCTATCAGAGCCAGTGGACGGACAAGCTGAACGGAATTCTGGACAAGATCCTGAACCGGGGAGAATTCAACTATGACGCCAGCGCCGACGCTCTGTACCAGCAGTACAAGGACCGGTACATGCAGCAGGGCAAGCTTGCCATGCAGGACACCATGGGGCAGGCGGCGGCGCTTACCGGCGGCTACGGCAACAGCTACGCCCAGAACGCCGGTCAGCAGGCGTACAACAGATATTTGCAGGGGCTGAACGACAAGCTGCCGGAGCTGTACCAGATGGCGCTGAGCAAGTACCAGACGGAGGGCGACCGGCTGAACGATCAGGCCGGGCTGCTGGGCGACAAGGAAGCGCAGGACTACGGTCGGTGGCAGGATCAGAACAACCTGTGGCAGAACGACCGGAACTTTGCCTACGGCCAGTATCAGGACGAGCTGGGGCGGCAGGATCAGTTGGACGCACAGGACAAGGCGCTGGCGCAGGAGCAGGTCAAGTATCTGCTGTCCCTCGGGGTGAAGCCCAACGACGACCTTCTGAAAAAGGCCGGGTATGACAGCCAGTACACGGACACCATCTGGCAGAAGAACCAGCCCGCCAGCGGCGGAAGCGGCGGCGGAGGCGGATACAGCGAAGGGCTGACCAGCCCTGGCGGGGAAAGCGTTTGGGAACACTATCAGAGATACCGTGCGAACGGCGCAAGCCAGCAGGAGCTTGATGCTTATCTGCGGGAAAGAATCAGTGCCGGAGATGTGACAAACGACGAGGCGACTACCATCCGGGACAGCCGTCCCAATCAGAATACGCTCAGCTATTTCCGAAACAAAAAGTAATGCGGAGGCGCAAGTATGGCGAACAATGGGAAATCCTACTCGGTTCAGAAGGAACTCGACAAGAAATACGGAGTCAAAAGTTCTTCCGGAAGGGCAAGCGGAAATACCTCTGTACAGGATACGCTTGACCAGAAGTATAGCTATGAAAATTCCAACCAGAGGAGAGTCTCTGTGCAGGACTGGTCGAGACGGTACAGCGAGGCGGCCAGAGCTTACGGGGAGACGGGCGGAACGCTTACGGACGAGTCCGGGGACTTCCGGAACCGTGTGAACACGCTGATTCAGGACTACGACAAAATCAAAGGGTACTCCGGAAGAATGGGACTCCCGAACGGGCAGGATTATATCCGTGCTCTTCGCGGCATGGTTGACGCTACCGGGAAAAACCGCCGGCGCGCAGCCACCGCCTCCGGGCTGCTGCCGGAGGACGCGAGCGCCCTTGCGGGGCAGAAGCAGAAATATGAGCGGATGCTCTTTGAGCTTCAGAAGCAGCGGGATACATTTCTCAAAGACAATCCGCAGACTGTTGCGTCCGGGGCGTTTGCCGAAACACAGGAGATTACGCCCATGGGCAACTATGGTGCAATTGCGGGACAGGACGCAGTTGGGTATGGCACACAGCCCACGGCACAGCAGAAGCAGTTGGATGCGCTGATGCAGTCCATCCGAGAGACACAGGGTACCATTGGCGACATTAACTCCCGGCTGAACATTTACAACCGGATCGACAAATTCGGGGACGATGTGACTGCGAAGTACGCGGGCGGGAACTCCATGGAGGCCCGGGAGGCGTGGCGGAACGGCAAGGGCGAGCGGGAGCAGACATTCCGGGAAAAGGAGCGGGAACTCCGGCAGGACAGCACCCCCTACGCCGCACGGGAGTCTGTGGCATCCGGGAACGCTTACGCCGCCGCACTGAGCAACCCGCAGGACAGCGGCTTCACGGCGCGGCGGGACGCCTATAAAACCGAGGATGACCGGAGAATCATTGACAGGCTGGACGAGTATCTGACGTGGTTTGACGGGCTGAGCGAGGAAGCGCAGAACCGGGTAAAGACCAGTGATGTTACGGGACAGGCAATTGCCCGGGATGTTGAGCTTGCGAAGAATCCGGACCCGGGGAACCGAAACAAACACTGGGAGCAAATGACCGAGGATGAACGGAACGCCGCGTTCCGGATCGCAAGTACGGAGGGCACGGAAGCTGCGGCAAAGTACCTTGAAGATCTGCAAATGACCCTTGACCGGCGGCACACGCTGGCAATGGAGGAAACGGAACGGGCCAAGGCAGATAGCACCCCGCTGGCGGTGGATATGCTGCGGGGTGTCGCTACGGTTCCGGAAAACCTGATCGGCGCGCCGGTTTCCTTCATCGGGAATGTTATCGACAAAGCTCAGGGAAAGGACTTTAACCCGTACAGCAACGCAAACTTCCTGCTGAACCAGTCCGGTGCGGTGCGGGAGGCTTCTTCTCAGGAGGTTTACAAGGCGGTTGCCGGAGACGGGAGCAGCAAGATCATGAACGCACTGGGAGAACTGGCCAGCAACGCCTATCAGGCGGGGCTTTCCACGCTGGACTCTCTTGCCGGTATGGCGACCATGGGCAAGTTCTACACCGTTTCCATGGGCATGGGCGCGGCTTCCCAGAGAATGCGGGAGCTGGTGGAATCCGGCGCTTCCGACCGGGAAATTTACGTGGGTGCCATCGGCAGCGGCATTCTGGAAGCACTGTTTGAAAAGGTGTCTCTTGACACCTTCGCAGACCAGTGGCTCAAAGCAAACCCGGAGAAGTTTATCCGGAAAGCGCTGATTCAGGCAGGCGTGGAGGGCAGTGAAGAGGTTTTCACGGAAATCTCCAACCAGATCCTTGACGCGGTGAACCGGGGCGTGAACAGCAACCACAACGTGCGGGTCCGGGCGCTGATGAAGGAGAACCCGGGGATGAGCGAGACCGAGGCCGAACAGCAGGCGGCAAGCGAGGATGCACAGGAGGTCTTCTGGGCGGGCTTCGGCGGGGCACTGTCCGGCGGTCTGAGCAGCTTCGGCGGTCTTGCCATTGAGGGGCACAGGGCCCGGGAGGGCGGCACGGAAATCCTGAGCCGGGGACAGGCGGGGGAAGTCCTACAGAACGCGCTGGAACTGCGGCCCAACGACAAGACGGCTCAGAACCTGCAATCCAAGATGAACGACAACACGCTGGGGAAGAAAGGCCGAGACCTTTCCGGGCTGTACCGGGTTGCCCAGCAGAACGCCGCGGACATGACACGCGCGGACGTGGAGGCCGTCCGGGCAGGGCTTGAAAAGCGGTTTACGGAAATGGGCGTACCCAACAACGGAAAAGCCACGGCGGAAGCCATCATCAAGCAGATCACAGGAGAAAAACTGAGCCTGACGGACCGGCTGGCGCTGGCGAAGAACCGGGACGCGGCGGCCACGGTTTGGAGTGAAATCGTATCCGCCGCAGCGTATCCAACTGCGGCAAATAAGTGGGTGCGGGACATCAAAACATTTCAGCTGGGAAAGCTTGCCGCAAGGGTGCAGATGTTCGGCACGGCAGAGACCCAGACCCAGAAGAGCGCCCGGGAAACCATGGAAAAGGCGCTGAATCAGGTGATGGGCAGCAATTCCGCCCTGGTTTCCGCCATGTACGAGGAAGGACAGAGCCGGAGCGGCTTCACGACGGAGGCGGCGGAAATCTACCGGGCCGGTCAGGACGGCAGAGGACTGGACGGCGTAAGTCTCAGCACCATCGGGGCAAAGGAGGCCGGGATCATCTACGACATGGGTGTGCGGAGCGCGGAGGGCATGGGCACCTATGACTACATCGAGGATGGACAGGCATACCGGAAGAGCGACAACACGCCGGTGAACGTGACCGGCTTTGCAAGCATGGGCGTGGAGCCTACGGTCTCCATCGGGAACGGGGAGACGGTAAAGGCGGCGGACGTTACCTTCGGCAGCTTCGGAGAGTCCCGGCTGTACAACACCATTGCAAGGATGGGTGTGGACACGCAGACCGCCAACAGCATGCTGAAAGCGGCGGAGGAAGCGAACATCAATGCCTCCACCTATGCGGTAGCCCTGAACAACGCCTTTATGCAGGGCCTCTCCGGAATCGGTTTCGGAAACATCCGTGAGGACAGCGAGGCCATGCGGCTGGACGCGGACACCAGAAAGGCCGCGTGGAGCGCAGGACGGGCACAGGCGGAACGAAACGACAGGGAAAAGCAATCTGTCACGGACAAGGGAAAGCACGGCAGGAAAGCCGGTGGGCTGACCGTAGAGGACAGCGCAAAGAACGTGAAACTGAACCGGCAGCAGGAGGCGGCCATGAACGCCGCCCGGGTGCTGGCCGGAATGGGGCTGAACGTGTCCATATTCGCCTCCACGGAAGCAGAGCGGAAGGGCGATATTTACAACGGCATTTTCCGGAGTTCGGACGGGTCTATCCGGGTCGACCTGAACGCGGGCAAGGACGGGCAGGGCGTTATGGGCTATGCCCTGAGCCACGAGTTCGTCCACTTTGTGGAGGAGCTGAGCGCGGAGAAGTTCCGGAAGTTCACGGATGTTCTGTTCGCCGTGCTGGGGAAATCCGACGTGGACGTGAACCGGCTGATCGATGCGAAGGAGGCCGTACTGCGGAACAAGGAGGAATACAAGGGCAGGAGCGAAAAAGAGCTACGGGCCATTGCCTACAGCGAGGTCGTGGCGGAAATGATGGAGCCGGTGCTGACGGACACGGACGCCATTTCCAGAATCTCCCAGAAGATCAAACAGCAGGACAGGAGCCTGTGGGGAAAGATCAAGGACTTCATCAAGGGAATTGTGGAAAAACTGAATGCGGCGTACCGGGACATGGAGCCGGATTCCGCCATTGCCCGCCTGACGAGGGAGACCGTCACGAACAGTGAGGCGGTACTGGAAGCCTTCTCCGACGCGGCGGCGGACGCGGTGATGAACTACCAGCTGCAGGACGGAGAGAGCGTCATTGCCGGGACTGTCATTGACCGGGACGGAGACTCTGTGGAATATCTGAATTCCAATAGAGTTACAGATCAGAAAACGCTGGACTTTCTGAACGGTCAGGAAACAGTGACTACATACAAGACCATGCAGCTTGTAGACGGAAAACTGTATCCGCCTATGGCGGCTGTGGTTGCCGGAAGTTATGAGGATCACAGTGAACTTGGGCAGTGGGAAGCCGCAACCGAACACCCGGAGCTTATCAAGCTTGATAAGAACGGCAAGCCGAAGTTTACGCTGAACAAGGGCAAGGGAAAAGGCAGTCTTGCAGCCGCATACAATCCTTACATGCACTCTTCCAACCTTGTTTTGAACGACCAGTTTTCCGGTGCTTACGACAGACCCAATCTGGTTACCGTCGAGTGCAAGGTTCCGGTCAGCGAGCTTACCAGCGGATACAAAGCGCAGTATGCAAAAGACAGCGTGGGCTGGCATGCATGGCATACCGGGACGGTAGCAGGCGCCCTGCGGCAGAAGACGGGAATCGAGCGGCAGGTGGTGCTTTCCAGATGGATTATGCCCGTAAGGATTCTCTCGGACGCAGAAGTTGCCAGTATGTATGCAGAGCTTCTGAACGGAACCGGAATTGCCGTGCCGGACAATGTGGTGCCGCCGAAGCTTCTCTCCGAACTCAAAAAAGCCGGTGTTACGATCAAGGAAAGCGGAAGGGTTCAGGAAGAAGGGCAAAAAAATAGCGCCCGGGAGGGCGTGCAGTTCATGAGCCGGAACAGCAATGACTCTGAAATCGTAAGCATTAAGCAGCAGATTGCAGAGGCGAAAGATGAACTGACACAAATGCAAAGTGTTGCCAATGTGTCGGTTCAGGATTTGAGCAAAATGACGCAGAAACAGCGTTATGACTGGGCTGTAAATGAGCTGAAAAGAACCGGCTATAAGGTTGACCGCCCCAATTTTGGCGTAATTGAATTTACGCCGAAGCAAATCAACACAGGAATGAATTATTTGCGTTCTGCGGAGGACGTTGCAGCTTTTGCGGTTCTTCCGAAAGTGTTAAAGCAGGGCAATATCATCTTTGAGAACAAAAACCACAAGGGCAGACAGTTTGCAACATTTACGATTTCTGCGCCGGTCACAATCAACGGAACGACGGGATATATGGCAGTTGTTGTACAGGAAACTTCCTCCAGACACTACCATACACACAGAATTGTACTTCCTGATGGGAGCGCATTCAAATTTGAAATGCAGCATTCGGACCCTTCGGGGGGCTTTGCACAAAATAGTACACGCCTTGCCACGAACACGAATGCTGCATCTACGGATAGCGTAGCACAGCCCAACGCAGATGTCAAGGGAAATGTGCGGTATTCTGCCCGGCAGGAAACCAAAAATCTGGTTGCGCTCCACAATCTGACGGAAGAAAAGCTTTTGAAGTCGCTGGAACTGGGCGGGTTCCCCATGCCAAGCATTGCCATTACCAAGGCGGACATTCCCCACACAAACTTTGGCGACATTACCGTTGTGTTCGGGAAAGAGACGATTGATCCCAAGGCAAGGCGGGAAAATACGGTATACTCTGCCGACGCATGGACGCCGGTGGTTCCGAGAGTTGAATATGAGGCAGACAGCAAGGTGACGGACAGGGTTTATAACCGGCTGAGCGCACTAAAGAATCAGGTTGCCGAATATTTTCAGCATGACCTTGACACGCTGCGGTATGGACTCGAGGATCGGCTGAATCGGGACGGCGGCGAGGCTGGCATTCTTGAGAACCTTCGGAACAACTACGCCCTGAAAGCGGCATTTCTGGAAGAGCAAGGGACGCACATTGAGCAGCAGACAAAGCAGGTTGAAACGGCGGTTAACAGTATCAGCAGTGAAATGGAGGACAAACTGCTGAATGTATGGGAAGTTCTTGGAATGCCCACTCCGGACGAGATCGGGAGTACTTCCATGAAGGAAATCCGCGACACCTACGGTTCTGAACTGGAAAAAGCGTATCCGGGAATGACGAAGAGTGCATTTCGGATGAGCGAAGTACTGGGAAAGCTTAGGGCGTATCTTAGCGGTGAAGCGAATGCCACGAAAACAAGCGTTGTTGCAGACGGGGAAGCCATGAAGAAAGCCGTGGACGCCGCGGTAGATCAGGGCGCATTTGAAAGATGGACAAGAGAACTTTTCAGCGGAATCGAGAAGAGCAAGGGCGTATACAACGGAAAAGAGCGGTTCACGCCCTCCGGAAATCTGCGCTCCTTCAAGGCTACCCATATTCCGGCAACGCTGGAAGGAATTGTTCAGGCTATGCGTTCCGAGAACGGAGGCAATACCAAGAATGTATCCGGGTTTTACGGGGTAAAAACCTTGCGTGCCGCTACTGCGGAAGAATTTGGGAGCATTGCAGACATGCACCGGGCGGAGGGGCGTCTGCAAAACCTGACGGAAGAGCAGGTATCCCAGATTCAGGACAAGCTTGGTGACCGGCTTTATAAGGTGATGAACGACATTGACGCGGCGAACACGAAATCCAGATGGAGTGACAACTCGCTTATTCGCATGGACAGTATCGGCGAAAACCTTACGGAAATCGGCGAGAGCGGAAGGTACACGCCGGAGAACGTGAAGCGCGTATTTGCCAAGTACGGAATGGAAGTCAGCGACCACACAGCGCAGGAGGTTGTGCAGCTGCTGTTTGACATTTCCCAAATGCCGGTAAACATCTTTGAAGCAAAGCCGAAGCGGGCTGTCCGCTTCGAGGAAATCAGGAATGTGCTGGTACCGGATACGGCAAGTCAAAAGCTTCTGCGTGAACTGGATAACCGGGGGATTCCCTATCAGGTCTATGAGGCGGGGAACGAGGCTCAGCGGCAGCAGATGGTAAGCCAGATGGACGATGTTCGCTTCTCCTCCCGCGCTCAGCAGGACAGCGAATACCTGAACCTTGCGCAGAACCCGGAGGAAAACCGGGAGGCGCTTTCCCGGATGGTTGAGAACGCCGCGAGGGAGGCGGGGTACACCCGGCTTTTCTTCCACGGCTCCAAAAAGGGCGGCGGATTCACGATTTTCAGGGACTGGCAGTATTTCACCGAAAACCGGGAATATGCCAAGCGGTATGCAAACCGGGAGAACCCGGGTTCCCTGTACGAGACGTACGTAAAGATGGAAAATCCATTTGACACCCGGATTCCGGAGGTGCGGGAACTGTTTGAGCAGGCACGGCAGGAGTACGGCATGGGCGAATTGCAGGAAAACGGGCTGCCGGACTGGACGGACGGATACGACATTGCGGACTATATCGACGAGAACGACCTTCCCTATGACGGAATCATTCTGGACGAGGGCGGGGACATGGTAAACGGGAAACCGGTGAGCCGCGGGCTGAGCTACGTGATCCGGAATTCCAGTCAGGTCAAGTCCGCCGACGCTGTGACCTACGACGACAACGGAAACGTGATCCCGCTTTCCCAGCGGTTCGACACGGGAAAGGAGGATATCCGGTACTCGGCGCGGAACCCGCAGACTCAGGTGGAGGCGGAAAATGAGCGGCTGAAAACGGAACTGGAGTATCTGAAAAAGCTGGTTCAGATTCAGAAACGGGGCAACAGGGACTTTACCCTTGACCGGAACAGTCTGAAAAAAACCGCTCAGGCACTGATGAACGCGAACAACGTAAAGGGAGGTACTGCGGAACTGGCGGAAATCCTCGACAGGGTGTACCGGTACGCCGGGACGGAACAGGACCTTACGTGGGAAGGCTTTGCCGAAAAGGCGGGAGAGGCCGCAGACTGGCTGATGGAGAACCGGGCAAAGGAGCGCGACCCCTACGCCCAGCAGATTCTGGACGCCGTGGCAAAGCGGCGGGTCAGCCTGAACGCGGAACAGATCGGGGAAATTGAATACCAGTACGGGAGCCTGAGCGAGTTCAAAAAGGCAATCAAGGGCAGTATCATCCTAGACCAGAACGCCAACACCAGCCTTGACCAGCTGTGGCAGGAGTTGAGCGGAGAGTACCCGGGGACGTTTGACGAGGGAACCACCAACGCAGACATGCCGGGAGCGTTCGCGGACATCGTGGACGAGCTGCGGAACAGTGAGAGCGAAGGCGAGGCGGAACGGCGGTACTACGCGGACGAGGACAGGAACCAGATCATCCGACAGGTGTATGACGGTTACTGGGATGTAGACCCGGTGCAGAGCGTATCCGACAAGGCGAAAAAGGAAATCGACCAGCTGAAAGCGGAACACCGGGAAGCCGTCCGGGAGCTGAAAGCGGAGAACCGGCAGCTGAAAAGCGACGCCAGAAGTCAGGTTGCGGCGGCGGTGCGGGAGTACCGGCAGCAGAACAACGCCATGACCCGGGAGATGAAAAAGACCTACGAGCGGCAGCTGAATGAGGTTCGGAAGGGATACGAGAAGTTCAGAAGTCAGGCGGAGAGCCTTTCCAGTGAAAGCACCCTGCGGTATCAGAACGAATTTTACAACGCGCTGATGGGCACGGAGAACCTTGGAAAGGCAAAGATTCCGGAGCTTCGGAAGAAATTCCGGGAGCTGGCAGTCGAGAACTCCGGGAAGGACATGGACGCCCGGAAAGCCCGGCAGGCTGAGTACACCCGGCTGCTTGACGAGTTCCTGACAAGCCGGGACATCGGCAAACTGCGGACGACGATTCAGGAGCAGAGAGACCGGGCGAAAGCCAAGGTGGAGGCGGCGCGGGTCACGGAACAGCGGGGCAAGCTGTACCGGGCCGTGAACGAGATCAACCGGCGGCTGCTGAATCCCACAAAAACACTGTACGTGCCGGACAGTCTGGCCCCCGCCGTGACGAAGTTCATGCAGGGGCTGACGGAGGCCATGGAGAGTCCCGAAAACAGTTGGAACGTGCAGGGGGCGCTGGAAACCCTGCAGGAGCAGTACCGGAAGCTTACGCAGATGAACGAGGGCGTATTCACACAGGAATACAATCAGGGGATTCTCGACCTTCTGGACAACGCTATCAGCGCCGTGGGCGGTACGGACTTCAACAAGCTGAGCGCAAGCCAGATCGAGGACGTGTACAGCGCCGTGCGGAGTGTACTGACGGCCATCCGGAACGAGAACAAAATGTTCGCCGCCAACCTGAACAAGACCTACGCGGAGGCTGCGGAGGCGGTGCGCCGGGAGGAATCGGCGCTTCCGAACCGGAAGCCCACCACGGGAGCGGTGCAGGACAAGGCGGAGAAGTTCGGTTGGAACCAGCTCAAACCCGTCTACGCCATGATGCGGCTGGGGTCTGATACCCTGCTCAAGCAGTACAACAATCTGCGGGCCGGGGAGGACAAGTGGCAGAGGATCATTGCAGCGGCCCGGGCTTACGGCCTCGGCATCATGGCAAAGTACCACTACGACCAGTGGAACGACAGCCTTATGAAGCTGGACACGGAGACCGGCACGGTGGAGCTGAGTCTTGAAGAGCGGATGAGCCTGTACGCCTACGCGCGGCGGGAACAGGCGTTCGAGCATCTGACAAAGGGCGGCTTCGTGCTGAGCGACGAGAACACCCGGACGGTGAAAAACCGGTTCGGGATCGAGACGAAACAGAAAGTGCAGGACTACAACGCCTATGTGCTGACGGCGGAACAGGTGGCGGGAATCCGGGGCGCGGAGAACATTCTGCAACTGACGGAAGAGCAGCAGCAGTTTGCCGACGCAATGCAGGACTATCTTTCCACGGTGTGCGCAGAACTGAACAACGAGATTTCCCGGGCACTGTACGGCGTGAGCATCGCCAAGGAAAAGTATTACTGGCCCATCAAGTCCAGCGGCGTATTCTCCGAGACGATCCGGAACCAGATGCAGAACCCCAGCAACCGGCAGAAAAACGCCGGACACATGAAAGCCACGGTGAGAGGCGCGAACAACGCCATTGAGCTGATGGGCTTCATGGAGACCTGGGCAACCCACGTGAACAACACGGCCATGTACAACGCCTTTACCCTGCCCATGGAGGACTTTATGCGGGTGTGGAACTGGCGGGACAACAGCGGGATCGGGAACCGGAGCATGCGACAACTCATTTTGCAGAAGCACGGACAGGCTGGCGTGGACTACATCGACACGTTCATCAAAGATCTGAACAAGGGCGTTCGGGGAGACCCTCGGGAAAGCCTTTTCAACTCCATGCTGGGCAAGTTCAAGAAGGGCGCGGTATTTGGTTCCCTTTCCGTTGCCATTCAGCAGCCCTCCGCAGTGGGACGGGCACTCAAATACATTGACCCGAAGTATTTCCTCGGGGCAAGAGCAGAGGGCGTGGACGGGATCAACGCCACGTGGGAGGTCATGCAGCAGTACGCGCCGGTAGTGGGAATCAAGGACATCGGCCGGTTTGATATGGACATGGGCAGGAGCACCATTGACATCCTGAGCGGAAAGAACGAGACCGGTGTCAGAGCTACCATTGACAAACTCGGCGGCTTCCTGCCGGAGTACATGGATAAGGTGACGTGGGTCGCCATGTGGGAAGCGTGCAAGCGGCAGGTGAAGGCTCAGAACCCGGGTCTACGGGGCGAGGCACTGCTGACGAAGGCCGGAGCGCTGCTCACCAAGACCATTACGGAAACCCAGGTCTATGACTCTGTATTCTCCCGGAGCGGGTTCATGCGGTCTCCCAGTGCTGCCATGAAGACCGTGACCGCGTTTATGGCGGAGCCTACGACCACGGCAAACATGGTCTATCAGGCGATCCAGGACTTCCGGCACGGGGACAGAACGGGTGCGGCCCGGTCTCTGGCTTCCGTAGGAACGGCAATCGTGCTCAACTCTCTGCTGGCGTCTCTGGTCTACGCAAGCCGGGACGACGACGAGGAAAAGACGTGGCTGGAAAAGTACCTGAAAAGCTTCACGGCGGAAATGATCGACGGGGTGAACCCGCTGGGATACATCCCGGTGGTGAAGGACATTTTCTCCGTTTTTCAGGGGTACGACGTGATCCGCAGTGACATGAGCCAGTGGGCAGACCTTGCAAAGACCTTGCAGAAGTTCACAAAAGCGTGGAAATCCTATGGTGAGGCAGACGAGGACGACAGGGAAGCCCGGAAGGAAGCCATGAAAAACGCGGGAATCGCAAGCACAAACCTGCTGGCAAGCATTCTGAATCTGGGCGGCATCCCCCTGCGGAACCTGCTGCGGGAGATTCAGGGCGGTGTGAACATCGTCAAGGACATCCGGCGGGGGCTGCCCAGCGACAGCCGCACCAAAGGCTATGCCATCTGGGAAGCACTGAACGAGTACATGCCGCAAATCATGCGGAGAGACGACGGCAAATCTAAACAGGTGTACAAGGCCGTGACCAGCGGCAGCGCAGCGTGGGTGAACCGGCTGAAATCGACCTACAAGGACGAGGACACTTTTAACCGTGCGGTGGTCACAGCCCTCGTGAACAACGACGCCAGAATCCGGGAGGCGGCCCGGGCGGCGGTTTCCGGAAACAGCGCGGAACGTGACCGGCTGGCAAAGGAAATCGTGAAAGAAGGCCGCTTCACGGAAGATCAGGTGGAGGCCGCCATTGAAAAGCGGATCGGGCAGATGCCCGGGGCAAACTACGATGACATGCTGGACGCTCTGCGGAACGGTGGGGACGTAAAGGCGGCTCAGGCCGAGCTTTCCAAATACGGATACACACAGACCCAGATGGAGAGCGAGGTGAAGTCCGCAGCCAAGGAATGGTATCAGGGCGGCGTGATCAGCGCCATTGACGCCCGGAAGATGCTGCGGGACTACGGCGGCATGCTGACAAGGGACGCACAGGCTACCGTGCAGAAGTGGACGGCTCTGCTTTCCACGGGGACGGATTTCGACGAGATTCAGGACGAGTACCTGACCGGGAATCTGAGCCGGAGCCGTGCGGTGGAGATGTACGTGAAGTTCGGCGGGCATTCACAGGCCGACGCGGAGGCCACCGTGAAAAAATGGGACTGTGAGAAGGAGCTGGGTGTCAAGTATGACGATCTGAAGGATGCCTACCTCGGCGGAGACATCTCCGCGGACAAAGTACTCTCCGCCATGATGAAATACGGCGGGGTCAAAGAGGACAGCGCACGGGCAACGGTGGAGGCGTACAAGTGGATTCGGCAGCACCCGAAAACGGAACTGGATGTAGGGCAGGTCAAGACCTACACCAAGGCCATTGATACGCTGGGGTACAGCGTGGAGGACGCGGGAATTTCCGAAAGCGTGTACCTGACCTTCATTGAACAGGCCAGCACCTGCACCGGCGAGGACAGGAACGGGGACGGAAGAACCGACAGCGGTTCCGTGCAGAATCAGGTGGTACAGGTCATTGACGCACTGCCCATTTCCGGTGCGCAGAAGGACGCACTGTACTTTGCCAAGGGGTATGCAAGGCGGAATCTGCACAAAACGCCGTGGCATTAACAAAAACAGAACCCCCGGCGTGACAAACCGGGGGTTCCATCGAGTATAGTGTACAAAAAGGAGTGGTTTTTCATGATGCAGGGCGACAGCTACGACATCGGGATCAAACTCAGGAACAACGCCGGGAGCAGCGTGACCCCGGACGATGTAATTGACGTGGAGATTACCATCGGCGGGGTACGGAAAACCTACAGCGCCGGGAAGATCGTATATTCCAACGGCCTGTGGGGGTATCCCGTGAGCCAGAGCGACACGTTTGAACTTTACCCGGGGCCTGTAAAGGCTCAGGTGCGGGTGAAGTGGAACGACGGCGCGGTAGAGGGGAAGGAAATCTTCGGGCTTCGGGCAATCGAAAGCGAAAGCAGGGAGGAAATCTGAAATGAGTGTAGGATTCGGAACAGGGACGAGCTTCACGGCAGAGCTGGGCGGGCCGTTCGTAAGCGGAAGCGGCGGAGGCGGCGGCGTAAAGCAGGTAAGTGTGTCGCTTCCGGTTTCCGGCTGGAAAAACGCGGTATCTCCCTTTATGCAGGTCGTTAAGGTGAACGGCGTGAGCCTGAACAGCAAGATCGATTTGCAGGCGGACGTCACGCAGGCGGAAAAACTGAAAAGAACCGCCCTGCTGGCGGTGAACGACAGCGGAACGGTGACGGTGTACGCCATCGGGGACAAGCCGGACAGTGACCTCAGTTTGCAGGCGGTGCTGACGGATGTGGTGAAATCCACCACCGGCGGCATTTACGGCGGGATTCTGGGCACGCTGGCCCCCCGGGGAGACTTCGGGAAGGAAGATCCCGAAGAACCTGACTATATCGCACACAGGCCCACGGAAAAGATCGAGGGGGCCTTACAGAGAACCGGAGGAACCATGACCGGTGCCATCCACACAAAGGGGCTGTACATTGACCCGGGCGATTTGTACGACAGTGCGCCGGAGACCGTGGAGCCGTACCGGCTGATCTGGGTGAAAGCGGGGGGATAAGCCATGGCGACGGGCGCGAACGGATCTTTTTCCTACCGGGCCTCCGGCGGCGGGAGCGCCGATTATTATCTTGAAATAACGTGGAGGCAAGAGTACACCCCCGGAAACAACTATTCAGATATTAAGGTTTCCGCAAAAATCAGGCGTTCCGGCGGGTCCGCGCAGGGCGGCACATGGTACGCATGGAGCGACGGTGGTATCAGTGTTAACGGCACACGGGTCATCAACTGGTATGAGAAAACAACTACCGGTTCTTTCCCCTACTCCGGGAACACACAGGACCTCGGCAGCGGTACCGTGCGAGTGTACCATACAAATGCAACCAGCGTAACGCTGGAATCCACGGCAATCGACTGGAAAAACACAAGTTATTCCAGCGCGTCGTTCTCCTTCGCGGCAAAGAGCGAGACTCTGAGCCTGCATGCGATCCCTCAACCCTTCACGCTGACCCTCAGCGCCGGGACGGGAGCGAACATCGGCGTGAACCGGACATCCAGCCCCACGGGACAGGGCACCGGATGGCTCAGCAGCGGGGCGGCGATCTTCGCCGGGGACGTGCTGCAAATCACTGGCAGCGCCGATGCCGGGTATGACTTCGGCGGGCTGACGGTGAACGGGGCTGGTTTCTCTTCCGGGGGAAGTGTAACAGTTTCCGGAAACGTGGCTGTGGCGGCTTCTGCGAGCCTGAAAACCTATAGGCTGACGCTCAGTCCGGCGGACGGAAGCTGGATCACCGTGACCCGGGACGGAACGGCCCTGAGCAACGGGGCGACGATTTATCATTTTGATACGCTGGTGATCACAGCCGGGGCGGACTCCGGGCACAAATTGACCGGACTGACGGTGAATGGAGCGGAATTCACCAGCGGCGGAAGCTTGACGGTTTCCGGGAATGTGACCGCAGCAACGACCACAAAGCAGATGGGCGGCGGCAATATCGGCGGAGAAAAGTACCTGCCCTTGGTTGGCGGGGCGGACGGGAAGCCGGTTCGGTATCTGCCCATGGTGGGAGCTGCGGACGGCAGCAGATGGATTTTACTTTCGTAGGAGGCGGGAGACATGACAGTCAAACAGATTCAAGCGCTTTTGGTGTATCTGGGGTATGACCCCGGCGAGGTGGACGGCTGGAACGGGGCGAACACTACGGCGGCGGTTCTGGCGTTCCAGAAGCAGGAAGGTTTGGAACAGGACGGAAAGCCCGGCCCTGCAACGCAGGCGGCCCTTCTGGCGGCGGTTGCGGAGGGTCGGATGTACATGTCTGCCACGGAGGAAAAACCGTCCAGCGGACAGCCGCCCGATTCTACCGGAACGTTTTGGGACGAAATCAAGTATTTCCGGCGAGAGGAATTCCGGTGCAAGTGCGGCGGACGGTACTGCAATGGTTTCCCAGCTGAACCGGCAGAAGAAACCGTCCGGATTGCCGACGCTATCCGGGAAAGGGCCGGTGTGCCCCTGAATGTCAATTCCGGCCTGCGGTGCCAGAAATGGAATGCCATTCAGGGCGGTGTTGCTAATTCCCGGCACGTTACCGGGCGTGCGGTAGACCTTAGCGGCAATATTTCCCCGTCCCGTCTGCGGGACATTGCCGTAGCTGTACAGGCGGAGATGATTCCTGGACGTGGCGGAATTGGTCTGTACAGTTGGGGAATCCACGAGGACAACGGGAAGTACAGCCGGTGGAACGGCTGAGAAGGGAGTATGCCAATGGAAGAAACAGAAATCGCAGGGCGGCTTTCTGCGGTAGAACAGCGGAGCAAATCCAACTCCCACCGTCTGGACGCGCTGGAACGGCACACGGAAGCGGTGAACACGCTGGCAACATCCGTCGCCGTCATGGCGGAGAAAGTGGAGGTCACCGGGGAGAAGGTTGACGGCCTCTGCACGGACGTGCAGGAGCTGAAAGCCGAACCCGGCAAGCGGTGGAAGGGCGTTGTGGAAAAGGTCATCTACATCGTTGTGGCCGCTGTCGTAGGGTTTATTCTTGCCCGGCTTGGGCTGGGCTGATTTTTAAGGAGGAAACAAAAAATGATTATCACAGGAATGGATCACTTTCAAAGCGTGTGCAAGCGAAAGCTCGTGGAGCATTACAATGCCACAACGGGAGAATCCACGCAAATCGACCTCAGCAATGTATTTGTAGTTTGGGCGTGCAAGACGTTGCAGAACTACAAAGCGTTGCTTTCGACTACCGTTTCCGGTGATGGTGTGTATGTGGAATATACATACAACGGAGACAAGCAGGAACTCTACGAGGACTTCTACATCAAATCCACAAATCGGAAAATTGTGGAAGAATAAGGAGGAAAACAAAATGATTAACTGGATTGTACGTATCAAGAACAAAAACTTCTGGCTGGCTATCATCCCCGCCGTGCTGCTGCTGGTGCAGACCGTGGCGGCGGTGTTCGGCTACTCGCTGGACTTCGGCGAGCTGGGAAACCGCCTGATTGCCGTGGTCAACGCCGTTTTTGGTGTGCTGGTGATCCTGGGCGTGGTCAATGATCCTACCACCGCCGGTATCGCTGACAGTAAACAGGCGCAGAATTACATTACCCCCAGAAAGGATTGATGCGGTAGGTGGACAAATCCCGGATCAACCGGGTAATTGTGGACGAATTTGACAGGCTGGCGTTTCTGACAGACCTCGAAAAAAACGTCCTCGTTACCCGCGCCGCCGGGAAAAGCCAAAAATGGCAGGAGAATGAATTTTGTGTGTCCCGCCCAACAATAACAAGGACGGTCAAGCGGCTGCGTGAAAAATACGATGCCGTGAAAGGCTTTAGTGCCATATTGCCGGACGACCTTGTTATATGATCAAAAAGTGACGATTTTATGACGCAAAACAGGCGCAACGATGATGATTCGTGCGCCTGTTTTTTTGCGTCCGGTCGTCGGTTTCTCCCATAAGGTACTCCACGGAAACGCCGAAATAATCCAAAAGAACTTTTTGCGTAGCTTTGTTTGGATTGCTTCCGTGCCTCCACAGACCGAAAAGATTTTTATTTAGATTGCAATCTAGCAAAACCTGCTTTTCGGTAACGCCTTTTTCTTTTGCGAGTGCTGCCACCCGCTCTACAAACTGCATTGGAATCACCCCTTAAAAATATTTCCTAGAAATCGGATAATATCTCAAAATAATACTTGACAAATCCTAGTTCTAGGATTATAATATGACCATAGTTAAACTACAACTACAATATAACACAGTCAAGGCAGAAATTCAAGGATATTGAAACAATTTGGAGGGAAACGAAATGTACGAAATTCAGCTTGAGGATCACGTTCCGGAAATGTGGATCGACCCCATGGAAATCCCCGACCGGGGTTCCTTTGATGATTTCGAAATTTAAGGGAGGAAATAACAATGAAGCGTTTTGAAATCTGGGCAGAGTTCCCACCTACACCATCCGGGTAAGCCAGTAACACAATGGGCGGGGCAACACGCCCGACACAGAAAGGATAGATAACAATGATCGAAATTAAAGTAAACAATGGCATGTGTTCCGCCAAGATTGAGGGAAAAGGCGACGAAATCCTTGTGGAATCCGCAGTCGCCCTGAACGGTATGATTGGCGGAATGACCGGCGATAGCGGCATCCCCCGCAAGGATATGATGCGGCTGATCTGCATGGCCGCGGACAAGATGAACGACAGCGACCATTTGGAAATCCACAGGAACGGGGGTGCCAAAAATGATTGAGGCAAAGGCTGAAAGCTGGCGGATCACGGTCAACGGCACAGGGAGCCGGAAAGAGCTGTCCGCAGAGCTTGCCGGTATCTGCCAGGCGGTCATCGAATCCGTGTGTAAGGGAAACACCGAAGCAGCGGAGCAGATGAAAAAGACCATTTGCGGCCTGATTCAGGGCGCATCCACCGAGGACAGGGACGGCACGGAAACCGTGGTTGTCTCCGGTGGGGAGAATATCACGACCTTTAGCGACGACCTGAAACGGTATCGTGTGGTTGCGGATATGGCCCGTCGGGCACGCCGGGAAAACGACCTGCTGCGGGAGCAGCTGGGAAAGCAGACGGAAGCGACCCGGGCTTTTGACCGGCAGGACAGGGAAGCGGTTATGCTGGTGAACCGTCACCGGAACGGGGGTAATGCCTATGCTGCCGTGGGATGAAGCCGATTACCGGGAAGCACAGGCAGACCGTGGCGCTGGCCGCTGCGACTGCTGCGGCGCCCTGATCCGCCTGGGTGAACTGGAATACCGGCTTGACGTTGGGAAAACCTGCCTGACGGTCTGCGAGGACTGCAAGGGAGAAATGATCAGTTCCGTGGTTATCCACGGTGAAGAATGAAAGGAAGGAAAAAGAATGAATTACGAAAAATTGCGTGCGCTGCGGGAAGCTAAGGGAATGACCCAGCAGCAGTTGGGAGAAATCGCCCTTGTGCCCCAGACAATGCTTTGCAGAATCGAGAAGGGCGTTCAGGAACCCAGCATTGCGGCCCTCCGCCGTCTGGCGGATGCCCTTGGGGTTACGGCTGCCGAACTGATTTAAGGAGGGGGCGGCTATGGAAAATCTGGCGTATTCCGTCAAAGAAGCGGCGGCAGCAATCGGGGTCTCCGTTGGGCAGATGTATAACATCGTCCACATTGCCGATTTCCCGAAAAAGGTCGTAGGCGGCAAAATCCTGATTCCCGTCAAATTGCTTGAGCGGTGGCTGGAAAATGGTGAACCCGCAGAAATCACATAAAAATAGAACCGCCCCCCGGGCAATGGATGAAACCCGGGAAGCGGTTCAGACAGAAAGGATTTGATAACACGAATATTATCGAACATTTACATTTTAGCATTACGGAAAGGACTTGTCAAGTCCCGCCGGGAAAAAACAAGGAGGATAACACACATGGACAAGTACACACTGTTTCGGAGGCTGCTGGATCTGCTGGACAAAGAGGGCATTACGGTGAAGGAGGCCAGCACCTCCGACTACCGCGGAGACATTTCCATTTCCGCGGAGGACAGGGGAACCGTGATCGAGATCAGCTGCCATGTAGATGTAGAGCTGGAGGAAAACGAGAATGCTTAAAAGCTGGGCGGAAATGCGGAAAATCGACGTGCGGCCCTTCTGCGATGTACGGAAGGCCAAGGACGACAAAGGGCGGGTCATTGACGTGCCATATCTGAACTGGGCCAAGTGCAAGGAGCTGCTGCACCAGAACGGGGCGGAGGTTGTGTACTTCGAGCCCTGCACCAACGCCAACGGATCGAGCCTGTTCATGGCAGATCAGGTATTCACGGACAAGAACGGGGTGACGAACCGGTGCTACGAGGTACGGGTAAAGATCGTGATCGATGACCTTACCTTTGAGGCCCAGTACCCGCTGATGAACGGGAGCAGCCCGGTGAAGGACAACAGCATGACCCAGCAGAGGCTGTGGAACGCCCAGACCCGGGCGTTTGTAAAGGGCGTGGCCATGCGGACGGGGCTTGGGTTCGGGCTGTGGGTAGACGGCGGAGAGGACTCCGGAGACGATGCCGGGGACGATCTGAGCCGCCACAGTCTGTTCGCAATCAAAGAGCGGATGCAGATCGCTTACACCAACGCCATCAAGAAGGGACTGAGCACAAAGGACATTGCCGAGCGGCTCAACATGACGGAGGACGGGGTGAAGAGCTACTTCGCGTTCTTCACGGCCCTTGACCAGTTCGAGAAGGGGCTGAACTCGTTATGATCGCCGACCATGACCGATCCGGGTGGATCGGGGCCAGCGATACGGCGTTTGTGGTCGGGAACTGGAAGACGAAAACCTTTGAAAAGTGGTGGCTGCAAAAGCTGGGGGTCAGCACGGATCACTTTGAGAACCGTTTCACGCTGGCGGGGACGAACTGGGAGCACAGGATTCTTGAAAGCCTCGGCGTTCCCGGGATGGTTCTGGACCGGCAGATCCTGATCCCGGAACTGCGGTTACGGGTGAATCTGGACGGGGACGACGGGTACCGGGACTTTGAGTGCAAGACATACCAGCACTGCAAGGGCTGGAAGACGCCCACAAAGTACATTCAGCAGGTACAGGTTCAGTTATTCGGCAGCGGGCTGAAAGCGGCGGAAATCGTGGCCTACGGGCTGACAGAGCCGGACTATGACAACTATCTGCGGGACATTGACCCGGGACGGCTGCGGGAAATTCCGGTTTCCTATGATCCCCGGTGGATCGAGAAAACGTATCTGCCCAAGCTGCGGATACTGGCAAAGTGCCTGACGGAATGGAGGTTTCCGTATGTCTGAAAAAATCGGATTCCGGGAGGCGAAGCTTGAGGGCGGTTGGCTGATGGTGAAGCCGGAACGGGAAGACATGGGGAAGGCCATGGCCTTCATCCGGAAAATGAAAGACAAGGCATATACCGCCGAGCTGAAGACGAAAACAAAAAAGCGGAGTCTGGACGCAAACGCCTTTCTCTGGAGCCTGATCAACCGGATGAGCGTGGTGCTGCGGATGCCGCCGGAGGAAATCTATCAGGGGTATCTGCCGGACGTGGGGGACAACTTTGAGTGGGTTCCCTGCAAGCCGGAGAACGTACAGAAATGGACGGACGGATGGTGCAGGGGGCATATCGGGCGGATGGTGGACGACATGGGGCCGTGCAGGCTTCCGGACCTGCGGGGCTACCGGCTGCTCAAATGCTACTACGGTTCCAGCGACTACGACGTTCCCACCTTCTCCCGGCTGCTGGAGCTGGTGATCCAGGACTGCCGCCAACTGGGGATTGAGACCCTGAGCGAGCGGGAAAAGAGTCTGCTGATGGAAGAATGGGGGCAGGGGCATGCGTAAGGACACGAAAGCCCGGGCGTTCAGCATGGAGGTAAAGCGGGAGATCGCAGCGCGTGACTCGGTGGACGGGTGGCCCTGCTGCCTGTGGTGCGGGGCGGCTGCGCCGGAAGAAACGGCGTGGAGCAACGCCCACTTCATCGGGCGGGCCCAAGGGGGGCTGGGAGTAGCCGAAAACGGGCTGACCCTGTGCCCCATCTGCCACAGACGGTACGACCAGACCACGGACAGGCCGCAGATGCGGGCATTTTTCCGGGGGTATCTGGAGGACAAATACGAGGAAATGGGCAGGGAGTGGGGCGAAAGCTCCCTTGTCTACCGGAAAGGAGCGGCGCCATGAACGGGCAAAACGAAATGGTTCTATCCTACATGAAGCAATTCGGTTCCATTACGCCGCTGGACGCCATGCAGGATCTGGGGTGCATGCGGTTATCCGCGCGGATCAAGAATCTGAGAGACGCGGGACACCCCATCGGGCGGCGGTGGCGGACGTGCACGAACCGGTTCGGGAACACGGTACGGTACGCGGAATACTTCATTCGGGACGGGGATTCCAGCGGTTAAGCGGAATGACACGGAATCGGGCGGCTGGGTGCCGCCCATACAGACAGGAGGTACTTATGAACAATGTAAATCTGATCGGGCGGATCTGCGAAGATCCGAACCTGCGGCGGACGCAGAACAACGACGCGGTGATGAGCTACACACTGGCGGTGAAGCGGCCCGGGAGCAAGGACAAAACGGACTTTTTGAACTGCGTGACATGGAAGCAGGGGGCGGAATTTCTGAGCCAGTACGCTGGGAAGGGCGACATGGTGGCGGTATCCGGGAGCCTGCAGTGCAGGGACTACACGGACAAGGACGGGAACAACCGGCGGGCCTATGAAATCGTGACGGACCGGGTGGAGCTGGTGAGCCGGAAAAAGCAGGAAAGCGGGCAGAGCGCCGCGCCTGCCGGAAGTCCGGTTCCCCAAAGCACCCAATACGGGCAGCAGAATTCCTTCATGCCCCAGGGCGCGCGGCCCGGGTACTACCAGAGGCCCGCAGATCCCCAGTATCCGGAGCTGACGGACGACGACGAGCAGATGCCCTTCTGACCAATATGCGGAGTACGGGCGGCTGGTGCGGGCCATGCAGCGACACATACAAGCGCGGCCCCAATAAGGGAAAACCGAAGCCAGGGAAACTGCTGGAAAAGGAATGCAGCTACATAGCGGATTTTTCCTATTTCCGTGATGGAAAGTTTGTCGTGGAAGATACCAAGGGCGTCCGGACGGAAGTCTACAAAATCAAAAGAAAACTTATGTTGGAACGGTACGGAATACAAATTTCCGAAATCTGAGTAAAGGCGGTAGCGGACATGATCCCATGGATACAGGTATACAGCAATTTGATTAAGCACCCCAAGACAACGGCGCTGGCGGACGAACTTGGAATACGTTCCGCCGACGCAAACCCGAACGCTGTAGCCGCTGGGATGCTGGTTGCTCTTTGGCTATGGGCTGCGCAGAACGCCGTTGACGGCGATTTAAGCGCATGTTCCGACCGGGCAATAGCGGAAGCCGCAGAATACAAAAAGAAGCCGTCCGTGTTTGTTGCGGCCCTTACGAAAACACGCTGGCTGGACAGTGACAAGAAACTGCACCAGTGGGAAGAATATGCATCTCTTTTGCAGGATATGATGGATCGCCAGAAAGCAAACACTGCGGAACGGGTCAGACGCCACAGGGAACGCCGGAAGCAGGAAACGGCAAATCCCCAGCCGGAGCAGCCGGAAGAGCCTCCCGCCCAAGATTGTAACGGTTACACCACGGCAGAATGTAACGAAAACGTAACGCCTGAAACCGATGAAAGACCCGGAGAGCCTGACGTTACTTCCGGAGAATGTAACGGTTACAGTAACGTTACGGAAACGTTATGTAACGCCCCTACCTTACCTAACCTTACCTTACCTAACCTAACCTTACCTGTATCTACTAACATCATAGGTCAACCTGATACGACAGAAACGGTGGTAGAGGGTAAGGCAGCCGACCCTACCAGACGCCCGAGAGGCGCCCTCCGTGTGGTTATGATGTCAGACAGAGAATATGAGAAACTGGAAAATGATTTTGGGGCGTGCAATCTGGTGTGGGGAATTGCCAAGCTTGGGGAGTACATAGCCGATTTGGACCCGGAAAAGCGGCCGAAACCGGAAGAGCATTATTTCCTTTTGCGCCGCAAGCTTTGGAAAGACCGCCCAATCCGTGATCCGGAGGTGCCTTGAAATGACAAACGGGCCGAGGCTTAGCGTGGCTCTGACGCGGGACGTGAGTCCCTGCAAGGGGTGCGTGAGGGACGTGGGAAAGCCACAGTGCCACGACTGGTGCTTTGCGTACTGGAAGTGGATGAAGCAAAAAAGGCTGAACGAAGCGGCAAAGAAAGCCTACGAGGCAAGCCGCTACAGCAAGAAATTTTGAAGGGAGATCACACATGAAAGGCTACAAAGGATTCAACCCCGGCTTGATCTGCAAGGATAAGCAGTATGCGGAAAACACGGTTTTTGAGGAACCGGAGGCGGAAATCTGTGAAAAGGGGATGCACTTTTGCAAAAATCCATTTGACGTGCTGGACTATTACGATTTGATTCGCTCTGATGGAACACCGAACGAGTTTGCCGAAGTGGAAGCGCCGGATGATGCAAAGACGGATGACGGGAAGAAGTTTTGCACGAAGAAACTGAAAGTTGGCGTAAAACTGGGACTATCCGGATTTATCAGGGCATGTGTGGATTTTGTACTGGAAAAGACTATTGCTGATGCGCCGAGTGAAAATGTTGATTCCGGGTACTCCGCCCAGATTGGCAGCTCCGGGAACTCCGCCCGGATTGGCAGCTCCGGGAACTCCGCCCGGATTGGCAGCTCCGGGAACTCCGCCCGGATTGGCAGCTCCGGGAACTCCGCCCGGATTGGCAGCTCCGGGAACTCCGCCCGG